>Ga0208361_1000021_pt1 | contig 70942 bp, 61 predicted proteins | sample LakMenEpi05Aug10_FD_150670 | JGI IMG/M metagenome (GOLD analysis project Ga0208361, IMG submission 150670) | Freshwater microbial communities from Lake Mendota, WI - 05AUG2010 deep hole epilimnion (SPAdes) | ecosystem: Environmental > Aquatic > Freshwater > Lake > Epilimnion/Euphotic zone ... | reverse complement strand
AAGCAGGATCACTTTTGGATCTACGCTGGCTACAAGAACTACATCCGGCCGCGCACCAACCGCGACCACCGCCCCAGCGCCGCCAGCAAGCTGGGCCTTGTGCAAAGACGCCTCAGCATGGCGGAAGCGATCGCCTGGAAAGGACGTTTTTCGCTGCGGGCATAGGAGATTGCAATCGTGGGCCGATGTCCCCGGAAGGGGAGCAGTATCCCCTACTCACACCACTGGGGATCCGGCCTGTAGGCCTCGAAGCCTTTCCCCCGGCCATGCTTGTCCAGCCGATCAGGCTCGAGGCGCGACGCGCAGATACGCAGCAACTCGGCGCACACGCGGGCATCGTCCAGCGCGCGGTGGGCGCGCAGGTGCGGAATCGAGAGTTGCTCCGCCAGTGAGCCCAGCTTGTGGCTGGGCGATTCGGGGAGCGCCTTGCGGGCCAGCTTGAGCGTGTCGACGAAGCGCACCCTGGGCAGCAGCACTCCATGCCGCGCGCCCTCGTGCGCCAGCACGGAGGCGTCGAAGGGGGAGTTGTGCGCCACGAAGCGGTGGGGCTCGCCGCTCCAGCGCAGGAAAGCCTCGATCACGCTGGCGGCATCCGGCGCGTCGATCACGTCCGACTCGGTGATGCCATGCACGGCCGTCGTCAGCGGATCGATCCGCACCGCGGGCCGGACCAGACTCGCGAAGCTGCTGATCTCGACGCCGTCCTCCAGCATGACCGCGCCCAGCTCCAGCAGATGGTGCGGACGGAAGCGGGTCGCGGTCTCCGTGTCGAAGACGATCCAAACTCCGGCCAGCGCACCCATCGGCTCAGGAAACCAGCGCCTGGAACTCGGGCAGTCCGCGCAGGGGATCGAGATCGCTGTTGCGCGGGGCTTCGGACTGGATGTTGTACCCGCGCGCCGCGGCCTGCTTCAGCGCCGCCATCGCCTCGGGGATGTCGAGCAGGATGGCGAGCACGATCGCGGCGTGGAAGGCCGTGTAGCAGTCCTTCGGAGCGAGTTCGAGGGCCTTCTTGACCTGCTCGCGCGCATCGTCGGCCTGTCCCAACCGCGCGAACAGCATGCCCAGATGCAGGCGCGCTTCCTGGCTGTCAGGGAAGCGGGCGAGATGGTCCTGAGCGGCTCCGATGCCCTTGTCTGCGATCTGCAGCGACTCCTCATAGCGGTCGAGGCGCTGCAGCACGCCGTAGAGGTGGTCGTAGGAGGCGATCTGGGTGGGGTGCAAGGCGATCGCGCGGCGCAGCAGCGGCGAGGCATCCTTGAAGTTTCCGGCCCGCGCGTAGAGCGCGCCCAGCAGGCGGTGGGCGAGCCATTCGCTGTGATCGAGCTGGATCGCCATCCGATACTCGCGCTGCGCGTCGTTGGTGCGGCCCAGCAGATGGAAGGCGAAGCCCAGAGAGGTGTGTGCTTCGGCGCAGTTGGGGTCGCGGGCCAGCGCGTGCGCGGCCTCGACGCGCGCCTCCTCGATGTAGCTCATGTCGCCGTCAAAATAGAGGTACTTGCGAACCAGCGCCTCAGCCATGCCCGCATGCGGCAGGGCGCTATTGGGGTCGGCATCGATCGCGCTGCGGAACGAGCTGATCGAGGAGAGCAGGTGCTTCGTGGTGCCGCGGTGCAGCACCTCGTGCGCGTGCCGGGTGAGCATCTGGCTCTTCTCGACATCGCGCGTCGTGGTCGTCGCGGGGCGGATCGTCAGTTCCGAGAGACGCTTCTTGAGCGTGCGCACGGCGAGGCGCACGAGCTTGTCCTGCAGCGCAAAGTCGTTCTTGTCGCTGTCTTCGAGGCTGTCCTGAGCCACTTCGATCGGCTTGGCGGCACGCCGGCCTCCGATACGGTCCGTCCAACGCTCTAGTCCGATCTGCAGGCGCCCTTTTTCCCCCTGCGTCTCGAGGTCCATCCGCAGGACGTAGTCGAAGCTGACGTTGCGCGGCAACTCCTGATCCTCGATCTTCACGATCTCGATGCCGCGGACGCGCTTGAGTTCCCCGATCAGGTCCTTGCGCAGGGATCCCGACATCAGGCTGCAGGCTTCCAGATCCGTGCCCACGCAGGTGACGGGCGGAATCAGCAGTGTGCCCTCGATCGTGTTGGTGACGGCATCGAGGCTGCGCGAGCCGTCCACGATCCCCTGCAGCACGCGCTGGATCTCCTGCGAGTCCGCGTAGCGTTGCGAGGGATCCTTCGAGAGGCAGCGCAGCAGGAACTCCTGCAGCTTGGGCGGGAAGTCCGGTCGCACCTGCGCGGGGTGGCGGGGCTTGCAGTCGAGGATCGCCATGCACACCTCGGGGAAACTCTTGCCCGGGAAGGGCAGCACGCCGGTGAGCGCGTGATAGAAGACGGATCCGAAGGCGAACACGTCCGAGCGCGTATCGAGATCCTCCCCGCGCACCTGCTCGGGTGACATGTACAGCACGGTGCCAACGAGGATGCCGTTCTGGGTGATGGTCGACTCGTCGCGAGCCCGCGCGATGCCGAAGTCGAGCAGCTTCACGCTGCCATCCTCGAGCATCATGATGTTGGCGGGCTTGAGGTCGCGATGAATCAGGCCATGGCTGTGCACCAGCGACAGCGCCTTGGCTACATCCAAAGCCACTCGCGCGCCCTCTTCGAAGGACAGCGGGCGCTCCTTCAGGATCCTGTCGAGCGTCCGGCCGAGCAGCAGCTCCATCGCGATGAACGAGGTGCCGTTGTGCCGTCCGTACTCGAAAACCGTCGCGATGTTGGGGTGGACGAGCTGCGAGGTGTGCTGAGCCTCGCGCAGAAAGCGTGTGTCCGCGGCCGGGTCGATCTCCGCGTTGCCGCGCAGGATCTTCAGCGCGACGCGTCGGCCGAGCCGCGTATCCATGGCGCGGTAGACTTCGGAGAGAGGCCCCTCTCCCAGACGGTCGGTCTCGGTGTCGAAGGTGAAGTGGGCGAACTGCACGCGTGGCGGCCATTATGAAGGTCGGCAGGCCGGAGCGCGAGGCTTGAGGGTTGCGATATCCAATCGAGGATGCGAAGACTGTGCCCGTGAGCAAATCCGCTGCACCCGAACCTTCCGCAAAGGCCGAGCTTGCGCCCTTCGTCGACGGCGATTTCCACGTTCTTTCGGGCGCGCTGGCGCGCGATCCGCAGTACAACGACAAGCGCCTCGAGACCCGCCGCAAGCTGCTCTCGTTGGCGAAAGTGTTCGTCGCGCGCGCCAGCGAGGCCGAAGGTGTCGAACTGGAGCCGCGCACCAGCCTCCACAACCCGCACGCCTTCAATCAGATGCAGGTCAGGCGGCTGTGGGCCTACTGCACGCGCACGAAGCGGGAAAAAACCCGCTTGCGCGGCGTGCTGGGAACCGAGCTAGGCAAGGACCTCGATGCCGCCTACCGCAATCTTTATCTGTGCGTCGCGCTGGAGGATTCGGCGCTCGAAATCTCGCTGCGCTGCCACGTCGATGCCTGGTTCGATGGCCAGAATCTGGTCAATCGCGTTCGGGGCGGGGGACTGGACGAGTGGAAGACGCTGCTCAACCGTCTGCCCGGCTACCAGTTGAAGCTCGCGGACTGGAAGGGCGAGTGGAAGTGCGGCGCGCTGACGGGCGACCGACTCGAGGAGTTTCTGAAGTACTACAAGCCCGGTGAGCACGCGCTGAGCGTCGAACGCCGCATCGAGGCGCGCCCGCCGCTGCGCGGTGGCTGTCTGGCCCCGGATTTCCCGGCCCAGATCGTCGCCGAGCTGCTCGCGCTGCTGCCCCTGTACCGATTCAGCGCCTGGTCGCAGTCGAGCGACTGGCTGTTTCGCAAGTAAATCCCTGCTATTCTCGGGCCATGCGCCTGATCGCCCTCTTCGTGCTGTGGTGCTTGCTGTGGCCCGCGGCCTTCGCGCAGAAGAAGTCCGAAATCTGCCCGTACTGCAGGAACGACCCTGACCGCATGCAGAAGGCCGGCGTCATCTCGCACGGTCCGATCGCGATCGGACCTTCGGGAAGCGAGGACCTCGCGAAGAGCCTGCCGGCGAGCCAGTGGCTGTTCCTCGAGACTGCGCACCTGCGCTGGGCCTCCTCGCTGGGGCCGATGACGGTCGATCTCAACGACAAGAAGCGCGTGATGGCCGAACTGGACCGCCTGAGGCTGGTTCTGCCCGATGTTCCCAAGGAGCCGAAGAGGCTCGACCCGTGGCTGCGGCTGCACCTGATGGGGATGAAGGGCGAGGAGTTCTACGCGCGCTTCCAGTCCCTGCTGCGCGTGACGGACGCGGATTTTCCCGCAACGCGGCAGATGGACAAGCCCTTCATGGGCAACGGCCCTTACCTCGGCGAAAAGGAGAAGTTCGAGGTGGTTGTGCATCACAGCCGGGCCACGCATCTGCTGTTCACGCGCGATTTCAGCGGCGCGCAGGTGACCAGCGCGTTGCGCTGGCATTCGCGCGAGCGGCACAACCTGCTGTGCTCGATCCCCGCCGAGGATCCCGATCTGCGCCAGGATCGCTGGCTCTGGCCGCACATCGTGCACAACCTGAGCCACGCCTTCCTCTGCGCGTACAAGCACTTCTCCTACGATCCGCCGGTGTGGCTGGATGAAGGACTGGCGCTGGCGATGGAAAAGGAGATTGAGCCGCGCTCGACCACGCACGAAGGCGAGGAAGGCTCGATGCGCGACAGCAAGGATGGCCGGGATTACCCCGAAGCCGCGAAGAAGCTGCTCGGCAAGGACAAGCTGCGCGGGCTGGCGGAACTGACGGAGCTCAAGGAGTTCGGCGAGCTCAAGCCAGATGACCAGATCGGCGTGTGGTCGCGTGTGCGCTTTCTGATCGAAGTCCATCCCGAGCCCTTTGCGCGCTTTCTCGGCGGCATCAAGGGGCAGCTCGACGAGCAGCAGATCCCCACGGGCCGCGACCTGCCCGGGCTGCAGCGCCGCCTGCTGCAGGAAATCTGGGGCTTTTCACCGCTGTCCTTCGACGAGGCGTGGCGCGCGTGGTTGGCGCAGCAGCCTTGAGCGCGCCAGCAGCCACAGCGACGCCAGCGCCAGCAGCAGCTGCGGAACCCACATCCAGCGCATCCAGGGCCGGAACTCCAGCTCGATGACGCTCCGGCCCTTGGGAGCGCGCACCGTCTGCCAAAGCCCCTGATGGATCCCGGTCGCCAGCTCGCGGCCCGCGCTCTTCGCGATCCACTGCGGGTGCTCCTGCTGGGACAGGACGATCAGCAGCTCTTCCTCGGGCCCGTCGACGGTCAGCGTGATGCGCTCGGGCGCCGAGGACTCGGCGCGGACGCTTCCCGCGCCGGGAGCGCCCTCGATGCGCGCGAAGGGCAGCGTGTCAGCCGGCTTCCACAGGCCGATCGCGCCCAGCGACCTGAGCCTGCGCCAGCCGAGTGCGCGCAGGTCCTGCGTGCTCAACACCAGCCCGACGCGTGCGTTGCGGAAAGCCTCCGTGCGGAGGCCCGCCAGACCCTCGATGTGATCGAACTTGCGACCGTAGTTACGGGCTGCTTCGCTGCTGACCGCGGCGCACCATTCCTGATAGGCGCGCGAGGACAGCGAGTCGTAGCTGTGCACGCTCCGAAGGCCCAGCCAGCTCTCCTGATTGGGCGGCAGAATCCGTGGTGGCTCGTCGGCGATCCACGCCATCCGCGTACCGTCGCTCGTCACGTCGCGCACCGCGTCGACCAGCGGCGAGTGGCGCGCGACCGCGGCGGCCGGCCGGTGCAGGCAGTGCAGTCCGCAGTACCACAGGCCGCCCAGCGCCGCGCCGGCGAACAAGAGGCGCTCGCTGCCCGTCCTGGCGCAGGCGATGGCCCAGCCGACTCCGCACAGGCTGACCATCAGTCCCGCCGGCGTGAAGCCCGTGAGCGCGGCGCTCAGGCTGAGGCAGAAGAGCGGCGGCAGCGCCAGCCACCAGGGGCAGTCGCCGGACTGCAGGTGACGCGCGCCCAACGCCGCCAGCAGGAACCCGGGCACCAGCAGCGCTCCCAGCGGAACGAAGCGCGACAGCGACCAGCCCAAGTGCTCCCAGCCGAAGCGATAGACCCCGGGCACAAGGCTCGCGAGCAGGATCAGCGCCACGGAACCGATCAGGATCCATGCCTCCGGCTGCATGCGTCGGCGCAGCGCCCATAGGGCGAGGCAGGCGAACAGGGGAGTCAGCGCAGCACTCCACACGAAGCTCGCCGGCCGCGCGTCGCGCAGCGGATTGCCCTGCAGCGCGTTGTCGACCCAAGCACCCGCCACAGCCGCCCACTCGGCAAGGCTCTGCGGGCGCGGCAGCACCTGCGTGAAGAATCCCAGCTCGGCCTCCAGCCGCGCCGAGCGCTGCGCCGCGAGCAGCAGATCGAGCAGCAGCGGCAGTGTGCTGAGCACGCCGAGCAGCCCCAGTCCGGCGAGGCGCAGCGAGGCTCCCCATCCGGCGCGCCAGCCCCAGAGCAGCATCAGCGGCAGGGCCAGTTGCAGACTCCACACGACGGCCTGCGGATAGGCTCCGACGATCAGTGTGTGGCTGCAGATGACCACAGCCAGCGCACTGACCGCATCGCCCCGCCGCAGGAAGCGCGCCGCGCTCCACAACAGCCCCATCGTCCAGCACGGTCCGTTGAGGAAGATCGGAAAGGAACTCCAGTAGCCCGCGAAGGGCGACAGTGCGAAACCCACGCCGATCGCGGCGCAGGCGAGGGGGCGGGCGCCGAGTTCATGTGCCATCCCGAAAGCGAAGGCCGCGGCGAGCAGCAGGGTGAGGCACACCAGCGCGCTCATCACCACCAGCGGATCGGAGTGAAACCACGACAGCACATGCGTGGGCCAGAAAGCCCTGCTCATGCCGCCGGTGTGGTGCGCCGGGCGTCCGAGCTGCACGTGCGGATTCCACAGCGCGGTCCAGGAGTCATGTTCCGCCGACAGATGCAGCGCCAGTTCGGGTGCAAAGGCCGCGCTCTGGTCCGACAGCCTGCGGTTGGCGAGTTCGCCCTGAGGCTCGGCCGGCAGGCCGAGCTCGAGTTCGTTGCCGTGCGCGAAGAACACATGTCCGCGACCGATCACGGGCAGCAGGCCCGCCAGGCACGCCACCAGCATCAGCAGCCATGCGTGGAGCGGTTTCATGCGTGACGCAGGAAAGGATCGAGTCGGGGACTGAAGATGCGGCCTTCCATGCGCTCCCAAGCGGGTTCGCTCCAGGGTGGCGGCGGAAACTGCTCCCGGGCAGCGTACAGTCCGCGCGCCGACAGCGCGGCGTCGAAGGCGTCTTCGCTGGACTCGGCGGCTTCGCGCATGGGTGCTGCGAGCTCGCGCCAACGGGTGGCGAGATGCAACGCGCGCTGCAGGCCATCGGACTTGGCGAGGGGACCGGTGAACTGCCGCGGATAGATCTCCATCGCGACCGGACCTGATCCGGGCGCATCGAAAGGCCAGATGGCAAAGCCCGCACGGCGCAATTCGTCCAGATGCGGCATGCCGCGCAGGGAGCCGGTGCCTACCGAACCCGCTCCGCCGATCTGGAACACGGACTTGGGCCGGATGCCGCGCACTGCAGGTTCCTCGGTCTCCGTTCGTCGCCAGGAGGGCCGCGCGGGATCGGGCGGTGGCTGCCGCGCGCCCGGCCTGCCCCAGAACGGCGGAAGACAATCCCGCAGCCAACGCTCGCCTTCGACAGCGGCCTCGGCCCACAACGCCCGGCCGTCCGCGTGGCCCCGCGATTCGGCGAACCAGCGCGGAAAGCCGAAGGCGAAATCGAGTCCCACGAGCAGGCCGGGCGTGGTCTCGGCGCACTCGATCAGGTGACGCGTCAGCTGCGCGCGGCTGCGGCCCGCTTCCAGACGCACGAGCCCGCGCTCGCCGTGCTCCGCCAACCAGATCCTGCGCTCCGCTCCGCGCAGGGCGCCGGACCAGTCGACGGCGATGACTCTTTCCCGGGCAGGCATGCGCAAGTTGCCGGATTCTATCGGTCGACTCTCCCGCCGTCGGAGCCTATCCTCACCGTTCCATGTCGTCCCAACTTGCCGACCAGCTGGCCTCCGCGTTCACCGGCGAGATGCGCGACCGCGGCGCCCGCCTGCTCGTGGCCAAGGCCGTGAAGCTGGTGCGCCAGGAACCCGGATTTCTGCTGGGCGAGGTCAGCGACGGCCGCACCTACGACGTGGGGCTGCGCTGGACGGCCGGGCAGGCGCGCACCGAGGCGGCCTGCACCTGTGCCGAATTCCCGGACAAGAATGCCTGCGCCCACCTGTGGGCGGCGATTCTGGCGCGCACCGAGCTGGAAATCGACGAGGAAGAGGACGCGCTGCCCGCGCCGCTGCTCAGCTGGAAGGACCGACTGCTCGACCTTGCCCCCGCGCGGGCCAGAAGGCAGCGCGACCCTTGGGACGGCGTTCCGCCCGGACACGAGCGCATCGTCTATCTGATCGGCACGGACAAGAGCCTCAACAGCGTGCGCGTCGTGGTGCGGATCCACGTGGAGCGCCGACTCAAGACCGGGCGCTTTGGCAGCCGCAAGCCGCTCGAGCTCGAGCTCTGGAAGGCCGCGCCCGCGCGCCACCCGGAAGATGAGCGCATCCTCGCGCTGCTGCAGCCCAACTTGCAGCTGATTCACTCGAAGTTGGGAGCGCGCAGCACGCGCGTGCCCGTGCTGACCGCTCCCCTGGAGGAATTGCAGGCCGAGATCCTCCTGCCGCTGTTGTGCTCGACCGGCCGGCTGTACCTCGAATCGGAGGATCGCAAGGCCAGCGCGCCGCTGAAGCATGATTCGGGCTCGCCCTGGGAACTGTGCTTCGATCTGGGCCGCGACGAGGAGGTTGGCGAGTGCGTGCTGACCGGTTCGCTGCGGCGGGGCGAAGAGCGCCTGTCCATCGACGAGCCCTGGTTGTTCATCGGCTCCAGCTGGTTTCTGACCGAGACTAACGTGGCGCGCCTGTGCGCCCATGAGGGCATGCCCTGGGCCGAGGAATTGCGGCGCAACGGGCCCCTGCGCGCCCCTCTGGATGAAGAGTCGAAGGTGCTGCGCACGCTGCTGGAGGCCCGCGGCACGCCGATCGTCACGGCGGCCGGCCTGCGCTGGGCGGGACAGGCCCCGCCCAAGCCGGTACTGCTCGTGGGACGCAAGCAGGCCCGGTCGGACAAGCTCGATGCACGCCTGTTCTTCGAGTACGGGAAGCTGCGCGTGCGCTCCAGCGATGACGTCGCGCTGCTGAAGCTTCCGGGCGAGGATGGCTCGCTCGCCACGCTGATCCACCGCGATTTTGACATCGAGCGCGCGCGCGCCGCGGAACTGCTGGCCGCCAACGGCGTCGAAGCCGCCGAGTACGGTCCCGATCGCGACGCCTGCGTCGACCCCGCCAAGCTGGTTGATCTCGTGCGTGTGCTGCTGGACAAGGGCTGGGGCGTCGACGCGGAGGGCCTGCGCTGGCGGCGACCCGGCGAGGTCAAGTTTCACGTCAAGTCGGGGATCAAGTTCTTCGAACTCGGCGGCGGGATGGACTTCGAGGGCCAGACCGCTTCCTTCCCCGCGCTGCTCGAAGCCGCGCGCCAGAAAAGCCGCACGGTCAAGCTCGGCGACGGCTCGATCGGCATCCTGCCCGAGAAATGGCTTGAGGATTGGGAGTTGTTCGAGCGCCTCGGCGAGGCCGACGAGGACTCGCTGCGCTTCGAACGCAGTCAGGCCTGGGTGCTCGATGCGCTGCTGGAGGGGCGCGAGGGCGTCACGCTGGATCGCGAGTTCACGGAACTGCGCGACCGCGTGCTGCGCTTTGAAGGGCTGAAACCGCGCGAGGTGCCCGCGGGCTTCCGCGGAGAGCTGCGACCCTACCAGCGCGAGACGCTGGCGTGGCTTGCCTTCCTCGACGAGCTCGGCATCGGAGGCTGTCTCGCCGATGACATGGGATTGGGCAAGACGGTTCAGATCCTTGCCTACCTCGAGTCGCGTCGCGAGGCGCAGGGCGCGCAGGGTTCGCAGGGCAAGCCCACGCTCGTGGTCGCGCCGCGCTCCCTGTGCTTCCACTGGCTTCGGGAGGCTCAGCAGTTCACGCCCAGTATCCTGTGTCTCGAATACACCGGCCCCGACCGCCGCGCGCGCCTGCGGCGCATCCCGCAGCACGACCTTGTCGTCACGACCTACGGCACCGTGCGCCAGGACATCGAGGAGTTGTCCAAGCTCGACTTTGACTGCGTCGTGCTCGACGAGGCGCAGGCCGTCAAGAACCCCGCCAGCCTCGCCGCCAAGTCCGTGCGGCTGCTCAAGGCCCGCTCGCGCATCGCCCTGACCGGAACGCCCGTCGAAAACCACCTCGGCGATTTGTGGTCGATCTTCGAGTTCCTCAACCCGGGTATGCTGGGCTCCCTCGGTGCGCTGCGATCGATCGATGCGCGCTCCGCGCTGCCGCCGAGCGACGAAAGCGCGCTCAAGCGCCTCTCGCAGGCGCTGCGGCCCTTCCTGCTGCGCCGCACCAAGCAGCAGGTGCTGATCGATCTGCCCTCCAAGACCGAACAGACGCTCCTGTGCGCGCTCGAAGGCCGCCAGCGCAACGAATATGACGAGCTGCACGCTCACTACCGCCAGGCGCTGGCGAACGGGGCACTCGGTGAGCATGGCGTGGATGCGCATGTGCTCGAAGCGCTGCTGCGCCTGCGTCAAGCCGCCTGCCATCCGGGGCTGATCGATCCCCAGCGCGTGGGGGACTCCTCGGCCAAGCTCGAGACGCTGCTCTCGATGCTGGAAGAGGTCACCGCCTCCGGCCACAAGGCCCTGGTCTTCTCGCAGTTCACCTCCTTCCTCGGAATCCTGCGCGCCAACCTCGATGCGCGCGGCTGGAACTATGAGTATCTCGATGGTGCCACGCAGAACCGGGGCGAGCGCGTCCAGCACTTCCAGAGCGACCCGAACTGCACGCTGTTCCTGATCAGCCTCAAGGCCGGCGGCTTCGGTCTCAACCTGACGGCCGCCGATTATGTGTTCCTGCTCGACCCGTGGTGGAATCCGGCGGTCGAGATGCAGGCCATCGACCGCGTGCACCGCATCGGCCAGACCCGCAGCGTCATGGCCTACCGCCTCGTGGCGCGCGACACGATCGAGGAGCGCGTGCTCGAATTGCAGGCGCGCAAACGGGTGGTAGCCGAGAGCCTGTTGGGAGCAGACAAGCAGTCGCCCTCGACCCTCAGCCGGAAAGATCTCGAACTTCTATTCAACTGAACGGAGATTGGCAGAGCCCGTCGACTGTTCGTTGCATCTCGCATGAACTGATCACGATCCGGCCTTGGGAAAGTGTCGGGCTGGAAACACGAAATCCCTCCCCTGGAGCTGGTCGCCTGGGAGTAGGGTCGAGCGCGGCGGGACTGTTTCCCGTCCTTGAACTTTCGAGGGTCCCTCTCCCTCCAAGGAACGACGCAGATGCTTCTTCGTTCTTCCCTGGTCCTCAGTGCTGTTTTCCACCTTCGGCTTGTGCACCGCGCAGGCGCAGACTCCATTGGAAGCCACGGCTGATACCGCCACGGATGGTCAGTTTGTCCGTGACGAACTGTTGGTGGCCTACCAGCCCGGTATCCCGGAGGCGATGCGCGACCAGGCCCGCATGCTGATCTGGGCCAATCTGATCGAGGACATCACGCCCCCCGAGATGGAACGTCCGGGCCATGGCGTCGTCGAATTGCTGAAGCTGCCCCCTGGCATGACCGTCACGCGCGGGGTCGCCATGGCGCAGCGTCACGGGTCGGTGCGCTTTGCGGAGCCGAACTGGATCCATACGCACGGAGCCGTATCCAACGACAACGACTACACTCAGGGCAACCTGTGGGGTATGTACGGCGATGCCACGACGCACGCCAAACAGTACGGACGCAAGGCCGGCGAGGCCTGGGCCGTGAATCACACGGGTTCGTCATCCGTCTTCGTCGGCGTTGTCGACGAAGGCGCGCAGTAGTCCCATCAGGATCTCTTCGCGAACTTCTGGACCAACCCCCTACGATCCGACCCACAACTCGTGGGGTGGTGGCGGCTACTCCCAGGCGCTGTAGGACGCCATCCAGCGTGCCAACAACGCCAACATCCTGTGCTGCACGGCAGCGGGGAACGGCGGTGCCGACGGCGTGGGCGACAACCATGATGCGTTCGCCAACTATCCATCCAACGATATCAATGCCAACGTCATCGCGGTCGCCTCGATCACGAGCACGGTTGCGCGACCGAGCTTCTCGAACTACGGTGCAACGACGGTCGACATCGGTGCACCGGGTTCCAACATCAATTCAACGCTGCCCAGCGCGCAGGGCAACAAGTACGGCTCCTACAGCGGCACCTCGATGGCAACCCCGCACGTGACGCGTGCCTGCGCCCTGTATGCGGCCAGCAATCCCGGCGCAAGTGCGGCGCAGATCAAGAACGCGATCCTCTCGAGCGCGGTTCCGACCGCATCGCTCTCGGGCATATGCGTTACCGGCGGCCGTCTCAACGTGAGCGGCTTCTGATCGTCAACACGGGTTGAGCCCAACTGCAGCCCGCCGGGTGTGACCCGGCGGGCTGGTTTTTTGTCAGAATCCCCGAATCACTTTTGTCTTCTGCGGGACTGCAAGCCCGGAACCCATGGCATCCGCCCTCGATCCCCGACAGCTCCTGGAGCACACCGACTGGGTGAACACCCTGGCGCATCGCCTCGTGCGGGACCCTTCCCGCGCGGAAGATGTCGCTCAGGCTGCCTACCTTGCGGCCCTGGAGGCCCCGCCGGCTGCGCAGGGCAACCTGCGCGGCTGGCTGACGCGAGTCGTGCAGAACCTGGCGCGCAAGTCGGGCCGCTCTGAGCAGCGCATCCGGCATCGCGAGAGCCGGGCTGCCCGTGACGAGGCCCTGCCGAGCACCTCGGAACTCGTGGAGCTGGCGGAACGCCAGCGGGAGCTCGCAGGGCGCGTTCTCAAGCTTTCCGAGCCCTACCGCACGACGCTGCTGCTGCGCTTCTACGAAGGTCTTTCGGCCGAGGAGATCGCGCAGCGCTCACAGACACCTGTGGCGAGCGTGCGGACTCGCATCCAGCGAGGACTCGGTCAGTTGCGCGGTGAACTGGATGTGCGCTACGGCAATCGGGAGGCATGGTGCCTTGCGTTCCTGCCGCTGGCCCAGCGTGGCGTTCCTGCCGCAGGGCTCGCGGTGAGCACAAGCCTTGGAGTGATTCTCATGTCGATGAAGTGGATTCTGGCTGGAGCTGTTGGCGTTGTGGCGGCGGTGGTCGTGGCCGTGTGGTCGGCTGATGGGCAGGGTAGGCCCGAGCTCCCTGGTATGGAGGAGCCGGTCTCCGGTGGAGCCCTTCAGCAGGTGCAGGAAGCATCGGACCTCGAGAGGACCGGTCTGCCCGGGCGCGATGCGATGCCGCCCGCTCCCGCCGTGCGGGGACCCAAGGTCGAGATCGCTCCGCGCGTTGAGATTCGCGGACGCGTCCTGGCGCTCGATTCCACCCCGCTCGCCAATCTGGAGCTGGGCTGGAAGCAGGGCCCGCTCAAGAGCAAGGCTCGCACGGATTCAGAGGGACGCTACGTCTTCTCTCTGCCCGGCAAGGACGGACAGGCGGAACTGGCCGTGCCGGACCTGACGATCCTGGCGCAATTCCCCGAGGAATCGAGCGGGGATCACCTGGTTTTCGTCGCGCCGGCGGTGGACCTGCGCGGCGTGGTTGTCCGGGAGAACGGCGAACCCGTGGCCGGTGCAGATGTGGAGTGGTGGTTCCGCCGGTCCAACGAGGCTGCCAACCAGTACATTCTGCGTCATGGCAATCGCTTTCCGCGGCGCTCCACCGAGTCTGGCCGTGACGGCCGCTTTGAGCTCAAGCAGGTCCCGTTTTTCCTCGAGACGTCACTGACGGCCAGGAAGGGTGGCGTCTACGGCTCGGGAGATCTGTCGGCTGGCCAGACCGGGGACTTGCGCATTGTCGTGCGGCCATGGGACGGCAAGGCCGAGCGCGTGATCGCGGGAACCGTGCGCGGTGCCGACGGACTTCCTCTGGAGGGCGCGAGCGTGTGCTTCGGGCAGGATTTCGTGTCCACCCGCAAGGATGGGTCCTTTCGGATGGCCCTGAGCTACTTCAAGGACCGCTGGACACTCAGCGCCTCCAAGCGCGGTTGGCAACCTCACATCGAGCAGGGCATTGCCGAACGCCTGCGCGAGCCGGGTGCCGGGGTGGAAGATCTGCAGATCGTCCTCCAGCGGCCCCTGCCTCCCATTACGGGTGTGGTGGTCGATGCCGAGGGCCGCGCCTGCGTGGGCTGGGAGATCGGCCTGTGCAACCCCAGTGATTGGGGCAACTCATCGGCCACCCTGGAGGAACTCAGTGCCGAGTCCGCCGATCCGATCTGGACCGATGCCAACGGTGCCTTCCGCATCGGGGGTCTCGCCAACCGTGCCTACCGCATCTACGCGCTGCAGCCCGGCAGCATGTTGCGCGTCGAGAGCGATGCTGCCTGGCCGGGCACCAGCGGTCTCGTGCTGCGGTTGCCGCAGGATCCGACCGTTCCGGAACTGCGTGTGCGCGTGGTCGATGGCCAGAACCAGCCGGTCAGCGGCGCCAAGGTTCAGCTCGAAGCTCCGATTGGCACGCTAGATGGAGGACCGGTCTACAGGATGCACCTGCGCGGCACGACGGATGCCGACGGCCGGATCGTGCTGCGTAGTGTTCCGCGCAGCGGCGTGTCGATCGGAGTCAACGACCACAATGCAATCAAGCCGACCAGCACCGCCTACGATGCAGAGCGCATGGGAACCGAGGTGACGATCCCCGTCGTTCGCCTGCGCACCTTGCAGTTGCTGGCCTCGAGTACCTCGGATTTCGAGTACGTGATGCTGTTGGATGAAAGTGGCCAGGTGATGGAGCTTGAGATGGTGCTGCCAGGAGCCATCTCCGCTGGAACGCGAGCCCCGCTGGAGAATGGCGCGCTGCCGATCATCCGGGTCCCTGACACGGCGCGCATGCTGGTCCTGCGCAGGGGGGAATCGGAAATCAGGCGACTGGCGCTGCCGGTCTTCACCGGCGAGGTCGCGCGGATCGACCTGCGCTGATGGGGGGGCGGACAGGCGGCGTCGGTGCTAACATCCGCAGCCCCCCAATGAGTTCCAACCTACAGCAGCTATTCACGAAGAATCGTGTCTGGGCGGAAGCGACGGAAACCCGCGAACCAGGTTTCTTCAAGAAGCTGCAGTCCCAGCAGTCCCCGGAGTATCTGTGGATCGGCTGTTCGGACAGCCGGGTGCCCGCCAACGACCTCGTTGGCCTGATGCCTGGCGAACTGTTCGTGCATCGCAACGTTGCCAACCTGGTGGTCCACTCCGACCTCAACGCGCTTTCGGTGATCCACTTCGCGATTGACGTCTTGAAGGTAAAGCACGTCATCATCGTTGGTCACTCCAGTTGCGGCGGAGTGCGAATGGCGCTCAACAACCATCGCGCGGGACTCGTCGACAACTGGCTGCGCCATGTACAGGACGTGCGCGACTCGCACGCCGCCTTTCTGAAGAGCCTACCAGAGTCCCGTCAGTGCGACGCACTGGTCGAACTCAATGTGCTCGAACAGGCCCGCAATGTCTGTCGCACCACGGTGGTCCGTGAGGCGTGGCAGCGCGGCCAGGTCGTGAATGTGCACGGTTGGGTCTACGGATTGCACAACGGTCTGCTCAAGGATCTGGCGGTCACCGCAGGAGCCGTAGACGAGGTCAATCAGACCTACGACCGGGCACTCGGTGCGCTCCTCGAGCGCTACCTGCAGGCCTGATCGGAGCCCCGATCATTCGGTGTACATGCGAATCATGCGCTCCAGCGCGCGCTCGCAGACCTTGCAGAAGCTCGTCGGGTTGCGCGAGAACATGATGCAATCGACCTCCGGACGGTAGAGCCCCTTGGCCTCGTACATCGAGCCCTGGAAGGCCCCGACCTTGCCACGGTAGGGCTCGTTCGCGAGCAGCGCCGCGGTCTGGGCCTTGATCTCGCGCATCAGCTCCTCGTTGCGCTCCTCGCTGGCCTGGGCTGCGATCGCCTCGGCGCGCTGCTTCTGGTACTCGAGATCCACGCTGTCGTAGAGCGCCTGGTTCCAGGGCGTCGGCAGCGGGGTGGAGGGGTCGACGAGATCCTTCCACTTCAGCTTCGCGGGATCGAGCAGCGCAGTCGCGTTGGGCTCCCACGGCTCGACGCCTGCGGGATTGAACTCTTCGTAGGCAACTTGAGAGCTGTAGTATTCATCCGCCAGGCCCGCAAAGCTGTGCCCGAACTCGTGCACGAAGACATACGGTGCCGGCTCGGTGTCGCTGGCGACGGTGGCCCACAGGTTGTAGATCCCTCCGCCACCGTACTTGCGCTCGTTGAAGAGCAGAATCAGCGCATCGTAAGGCGCTTGCGCGGCTGCATTGCGCAGCGTCTGGTCCTCGTAGGTCAGCACATAGCGATCGCTGTCGAAGGCGTTGAAAGACAAGCCAAAGGCGCTGTCCTTCCAAATGCCCTTGCGCGGGTTGGAGATCCCGCCTTCCTGAGTGGGCACGAACAGGCAGCGCACGCTGAAGCGCTGCGCATGGCGAGCGAAGGGTTGAGTGGCGAGCAGAATGTTCGACAGGCGCTTGGCGTCGGCGACGAACTTGTTGCGTTGCTGGGCGGTGTAGCCGTCGGCGACGATCAGCAAGTCCACCTGTTTGGCGCTGGGCCCGTTCTCGCGCAGCGTGATGACCTCGCCGACCGCCGCAAGTGCGGAGCGATCGACATAACGGCTCTGGGGGTCGAGTTCGGTGCGCCAAAACTCGGCAAAGCGACCATCGGCAGCGCGTTTCTCCAGCGCAAGGAAGACACTGGCGCGCGGTTCGGGAAAGCGTTGGGACTCTTGAAAGCTGCCCCAGCCTTGCTTGGCCGCCCCTGTCGTTTCCCACTCCCCGTAGATGCTGGCAAAGCCGCGCGAGTACAGCTCGCTGCCCGTGGCCTTGTCGAACATGCGGAAGCGGTACTTGCCGGTATCGGAGCGATCGACCCATTGCGTGCGACTGCCGGCCCACTCGCCTTCCAGTCGATAGCCCAGCAGCGCGATCGCTTCTTGTTGGGCCGTTCCGCAATGCACGTAGTCCAGGCGCAGCGTGGAACCGCTGAAGCGCGCATCAAAACTGGGGACGGCTGCATTGGGAGCCGGCTTGGGCGCCGAATGACAGCCGATGAGGAGCAGCTGGACAGACAGCGCGGTCAGGCATCGCATGTCCTGATGCTACGCCAAGACGGCGCAGGAGACTATCCAGGCTGAATCACGACCGCTGTGCCGCAAGCGGTGACCATCAGCATGCCGTTGCCAACGGTCTCGTAGTCGATGTCGACGGCCACGACCGCGTTGGCGCCGAGACTCTGCGCTTCGCGGGACATCTCTTCGAGCGCTGTCTTGCGTGCATCGCGCAGGACGGTCTCGTAAGCGCCCGAGCGGCCGCCGACGATGTCGCGGATGCCGGCGAGGAAGTCGCGGAAGATATTGGCGCCCAGGATTGTCTCGCCGGAGACGATGCCGATGACGCGGGTGGTGCGGTGGCCGTCGATGGTGGGGGTGGTGGTGCAGATCATGGCCGGATTTTACGCATCGGGCTGACGGACATTCACTTCTCCTGCATGAAAGGAGCGCGGGCCGCGTCACCTCTAGGTGATGCGGCCCGCGCGAAAATTCACGGCTGACGATCAGTGGTTGTGACCGGCGTGCGCGCCTTCCTTCTCCTTGGAAGGCAGGTCGGAAACGAGCGCGTCCGTCGTGAGCAGCAGGCTCGCGACCGAGGCGGCGTTCGTCAGGGCGCAGCGCACGACCTTGGTCGGGTCGATCACGCCGGCCTTGACCATGTCCTCGTAGGTCTCGGTGGCGGCGTTGAATCCGAAGGTCTTGCCCTTGCCGGCGCGGACATTCTGAACCACCACGGCGCCGTCAAGGCCCGCGTTGGTCGCGATCTGGCGCATGGTGGACTCCAGCGCGCGGCGGATGATCATCGCGCCGACGCGCTCATCGCCCTCGAGCTTGAGCGACTCGACGGCTTCGATGCAGTTGACCAGCGCTGTGCCGCCGCCGGGGACGATGCCCTCTTCGACGGCCGCGCGGGTCGCGTGCAGGGCGTCCTCGACGCGCTGCTTCTTCTCCTTCATCTCGGCCTCGGTCGCAGCACCCACATTGATCTGGGCGACGCCACCGGAGAGCTTCGCGAGGCGCTCCTGGAGTTTCTCGCGATCGTAGTCGCTCTTGGTGTTCTCGATCTCGGCCTTGATCTGGGCGATGCGGCCCTTGATGCCGTCCTTGGCGCCCGCACCTTCGATCAGGGTGCAGAATTCCTTGCCGACGATCACCTTCTTGGCGCGACCGAGGTCACGCAGCGTGGCCGTCTCGACCGAAGCGCCGGTGGCTTCCATGATCGCGTTGGCGCCGGTGAGGACCGCGATGTCCTCGAGCATCGCCTTGCGGCGATCGCCGAAGCCCGGGGCCTTGACCGCGACGCAGGGGAAGATGCCGCGCAGCTTGTTGACCACCAGCGTGGCGAGGGCTTCGCCCTCGATCTCCTCGGCGATGATCAGCAGCGGCTTGCCCGATTGGGCGACCTGCTCGAGCAGCGGGATCAGCTCCTTGATGGAGGAGATCTTCTTCTCGTGCACGAGGATGTAGGCGTCCTCGTAGACGGTCTCCATGGTGGCGGGGTTGGTGATGAAGTGCGGCGAGAGCCAGCCCTTGTCGAACTGCATGCCCTCGACCCACTCGACCTCGGTGCTGAGGCTCTTGCCTTCCTCGACCGTGATCACGCCGTCCTTGCCGACCTTCTCCATCGCCTTGGCGATCATGGAGCCGATCTCGGTGTCGCCGTTGGAGGCGATCGTGCCGACCTGGGCGATCTCGTTCTGGTTCTTGACCGCCGTCGAGAGCTTCTTGAGGTGCTCCACGGTGGCGTCGACGGCCTTGTCAAGACCGCGCTTGAGGGCCACGGGGTTGGCGCCGGCTGTGACGTTCTTGAGGCCTTCCTCGAAGATCGCCTCGGCCAGCACGGTGGCGCTGGTCGTGCCGTCACCGGCCTGATCGTTGGTGCGCTGGGCGACCTGCTTCACCAACTGGGCGCCCATGTTTTCGTAGGCATCCTCGAGCTCGATCTCCTTGGAGACCGTGACGCCGTCCTTGGTGACGGTCGGCGAGCCGAAGGACTTCTCGATGATGACGTTGCGACCGCGGGGACCGAGGGTGACCTTGACCGCTCGGGCCAGCTTGCGCACGCCGTCACGGATTTTCTCGCGAGCAGCGGCGTCGTAACAGATTTGCTTAGCCATGTGTGTGCTTTCCTGGTTGGTGTGCGGGTTGCGTCAGGGTCACTCGATGATGCCGAGGATGTCTTCCTCGCGCATGATCAGGTACTCCTCGCCGCCGTACTTGACTTCGGTGCCGGCGTAGGAGGTGAACAGGACGGTATCGCCGACCTTGACCGAGAAGCTCGACCGGCTGCCGTTGTCCAGCGTGCGGCCCTCGCCGACCGCGATCACGGTGCCCTCCTTGGGCTTGTCCTTGGCGCTCTCGGGCAGCAGGATGCCGCCGGCGGTCTTGGCTTCGGCTTCGGCGCGCTTGATCAGGACGCGGTCACCGAGGGGGCGGACGCCGCCGGACTTCTTGGAGGTGGTGGGCTTGGCTTGGGTCTTGGTGCTCATGACAGTTTCTGGGGATGAAAGGTCTTCAGGGGTGGAAATGAGGAAAAAGGCTGCGCGCCCCGCAAGTGGAGCGGCACGCGCTGATCAGCAGGCGAAGCCTCCCGGCAACGGCGGCATGCCCAAGGCCCGCGCCACCTCAGCCCGCAGAAGCCGAGGCTCCGGGGGCTTGCGGAAGACCGCGAGCGCGCCCTCCTCCAGCGCCATCGAGCGCACGGCATCCGTGGCGTCGCCCGAAAGGACGATGCAGGGGATGTCGAGCGTCTCCTTGCGCACGAGGCTGACGAGCTCCAGTCCGGTGTAGCCGGGCATGTGCATGTCGAGCAGGGCCAGGTTCGGGCGTTCCCGGCGCAGGATCTCCAGCGCCTCGGTGCCCGATTCGGCCTGGACGATGGCGAGATCCCAACCGCGCAGCAGGTCGACGACGCACGAACGCAGATCGCGATCGTCATCGGCGACGAGAACTCGGCGGTGGAAGGCCATGGCAGCGCTGTCTCCAGCAAAGGCCGTGCCGAGCCAGATGTAGCGGGGTGCCTTTCTAAGCCTCTGCCTGACAAGCGTTTGCGGAGTCACTCCCGAGGGCTCGCGAGGCGGGGCTGGGTGCCAGAAAGGCAGGCGGCCCGCCGGGGCTGCAGTTCTGGCGGGTCGCCACTGGGCTTTCTAGGCTCCCTGCCATGCGATCCAAGCGGAGTTTGGGGCTGGTCGGGGTGCTCGTGCTGATCCTGGGCGCCCTGTTGGGGCAGAACTGGTGGGAGCCGGAACTGCGCGGCTCTTCCACCCCGGCGCCCGTCGAGTCGCCCAGGGCCGGTCAGGCTTTCGGTGCTTCGGTCGGCTTCACCTCGGCACGCTCGCTGCAGGAGCACTTCGAGAAGCACGGCGCGGAGTTCTCGGCGCGCAGCAAGGAGGAGTATCTGGCTCGTGCGCAGGCTCTGCGCGATGCGCCGCTGTCCGCCAGCGTGCTCGAGCGCCGACGCGCTGATGAGGTCATCACCCGATTTGATCGCAAAAACGGAGCATTTGTCGCTTTTGACCCAGATGGCCGCATTCGAACCTGTTTTCGTCCCGAAAATGGGGAGGATTACTTTCTGCGGCAGGCAAAGCGCTGAATTCGCGGGCAGTTTTGGCCTGCGCTCGATACCTTGCGCGTCGAGGGGTGGCGATGCAAAAGCTGAGGGGAGGCGTCTGTCTGTGTCTGGCGCTGGTGGGCGCTTTGTGGCTGTGGCTCGAAGCGCATTCGCCGCGTCCCGTCGAAGCGGCCGAGTTGCCGGGGCCATCGATCGATTCCTCGTCGGTGCGGCAGGCGCAACCACCAGCGGCAGTGGTGCTCGAATGGGAGGGCGCTCCCGCGCGCGTTCCTTCGCCAGTGCTGGCTGTCAGCGTCCCCGTCCCCGTCAGCTTGCCGGCGGATGCTCCCGCGCCGGTCACGGAGAGCCAGTTGCTGCGCTGGATCGAGGACCTGCGCGACGATGAGGTCAACTGGAACGCGACCCGCGCCGCCTACGAGCTGTGGTCGCATCTCGAGCAGGCGAAACCGCTGCTGCTGGCGGCGCTGCGCTCCCCGGATGCCCAGCAGCGCGGTCTGGCAGGCTACATCCTCTCGGATCTCCCGCTGACGGACCCGGCCGAGCAGCGGGCGCTCGCGGGCGTGCTCGCCGAGAGCCTCGAGCATCCCCAGCACTTCCCGCGCGAGGTGCGCGGCGCCGCCGGAGAGCTCGTCCACACCTACACGCTTTCCTTCAGTCTGGAGCAGAACGCTTACGCCGCCTTCCAACTGCACGGCGAATACCGCGCGCTGGCGCTGCCGACGATCGAGCGCATCTGGCGCCGCGCCGACGATGAGCGCGGCCGGGAGGCGGGCTACTTGCTGGCTTTCGAGCGGGGCGGACGGATGCGCTACGAGGTGGCCCAGCGCGCCGTTGAGCACCTCGTCGACAATCAGATCGGCGGCGATGCCGTGATCTCGCTGCGGACGCTGACCCGGCTGGGGTCCGAGGCGCTGCCGGTGGTGCTCGATGCCCTCCCTGGGCCGGACCCGCAGTCGGAGCAACTGCTCGGCCACTGGCTCAGCTACTTTGCGCCCGAACACCGCCAGTCCCGCCGGCTGAGCGGCCGACAACTCGGCGGGCTTGGCTTCTGGTACGGCGACTGGGTGCTCGCCGAAAGGGAGCACTGCGGGTTGGGCTCCAGCCCTCCCGCACCCGAGTTGGAACTGGCGACGATGGAAGAGGAATTCCCGCCCGAGGAGCCCTCGGAGTACTGAACCGGAGACTGCTCCCCAAGCGTGGACTTCTCCCGAGCTAAGCCCCTGTTCGACAAGGACTTGAGGTGTCCTGGCCGCCTCGGCGGCTCGGCTGGCCGCAAGTTCATGGCTGTCCATGACTTAGAGCTCGAAAAGTCCCGGCAGCGGGGGCAATCTCAGTGAGTAGACTCAGGAGCGGTGATCGATCCCAGTCCCTACCCCGTCTTCGACGCGCATGTCGACTCGCTGCAGCGTCAACTCGACCTCGGCCACGATCTCGGCACTCGCACCGCCGGGCAGCTCGATCTGGTGCGCGGTCGCGAGGGGGGGCTGGGAGCGGTCGTGCTGGTCAACTGGGTCGATCCCAAGTTCATCGCGCCGGAACTGGGCGGTGCGCGCGCGCGCACGCAGGCGCTGCTGGATCAGTTCCACCTGCTGACGCGGCGACACCCCGACCTGATCCAAAGAACGGGCAACGGCCGTGAGCTCGACGAAGCGCGCGCCGCCGGCCGGATCGCGGGCATCCCGGGGATCGAGGGCGGGCACTCGATCGAGGAGCGGCTCGAACACCTGCACGCGTTCTTCGACGGTGGCGTGCGGGTGCTGACGTTGGTCTGGAACAACCACCTGCGCTGGATCCGCTCCTGCCAGCCCAACCCCGGGCCCGAGGTGCCCGAGGGCCTGAGCGAGTTCGGACGCGAGGTCGTGCGCGAGATGAACCGGCTGGGCATGCTGATCGACCTCTCGCATGCTGGCGAGCGCTCGTTCTATGACGCGCTCGAGGTCAGCGAGCGGCCCGTGATCGCCAGTCACTCGGGCTGCAAACGCCTCCACGGCCACCAGCGCAACCTCGATGACGAGCAACTGCGCGCGCTGCGTCAGAACGGCGGGGTCATCGGAATCGTCTTCTGCGTGCCGTTCCTCTCGGCCGAGGGGCAGGCCGAGGATGCGCGCGTGCGCGAGACGCCCGGCTACAAGAGCCTCAGCGGCGGCAGCGACACCGAACTGTTCCTGCGCCAGGGCCAGTACCTGCAGGAAAACGCCCGACCCTTGCCGCTCTCGGTCGTGCTCGAGCACATCGACCACGCCGTCTCGGTTGCCGGCGTGGATCACGTCGGGCTGGGCTCGGACTACGACGGGATCCTGCGCACGCCGGAAGGCGTCGAGGACGCGGGCTGCTACGGCCGCATCGCGCAGGGCCTGCGCGCGCGCGGCTACGACGAGGTTGCGCTGCAGAAGATCCTCGGCGGCAACATGGAGCGGGTCTTCCGCGCCGCGACCGGTCCGGGCACGCGGGCCTGGGGCTGAATCCGCCGCCGATTTTTTCGGCTTCGTGCGCGAATGTCGGCGCCGGGAGCCGTCCATTCGGGTGAACCGACCGGTCCGCGAAGGAGGGCCACATGCGCTTTGATTTCAGTTCCGTTCCTGATCTGGATTCCTACATCACCGTTCCCGAGGGCAAGCACCACTGCCGGGTGGCCGAGGTGCGCGAGGGGCTGTCGCGAGAGGGCAGCGCGCGCTGGAGTTATCGGCTGGAGGTGGTCAGCGGCGAATTCGCCGGCCGCACGGCGGCCTGGGACTCCCTGACCTGGTCCGAACGCGGCATCTTCCGCGTCAAGAAAGTGCTCGAGGCGCTGGGAGTCGATGTGCGCGGCGTGCTGGAGATCGAACCCGCCGACCTCATCTCGCGCCAAGCGCTGGTCGAGATCGTGCCCGAGGAGCGCGAAGACCCGGTCACGGGCCGCCGCACGGTGCGCATGCGCGTACCCTATCTGGGCTACGAGCCGCTGCCGCCAGGCAGCATCGAGGCGCCCGAAAGCCTCGCGCCGGTTGACGGCTGGAAGGGACGGCGCGAACCTCTGCGGAATGGCGAAGAAGAAGACTTCCAGTTTTAGGCCCTCCGCACCGCAGTTGCGCGAACTGGTGGCGGCCGCACGTGCGGTCGCCACTCAGGCCTACAGTCCGTACTCCAAGGTCTGCGTGGGCGCGGCACTGCTGGCCGAGGACGGCTCCCTGTACATCGGCTGCAATGTCGAGAACGCCAGCTACGGATTGACGATCTGCGCCGAACGGGCGGCGGTGGCGAGCGCGGTTGCGGCGGGCGTGCGCCGCTTTCGTGCGATCGCGATCGCGACCAACCAGCCGCGCGTGGTGATGCCCTGCGGCGCCTGCCGGCAGGTGCTGATGGAGTTCGCGCCCGATCTCGAGCTGTTCGTGGCCGGCCCCGGCAGGCAATTCGTCACGACCACGCTTGCCGATCTCTTGCCGGCGGCGTTCCTGCCCAAGCACCTGCGTTGAGCTCATGAGCGCGCACCCAAGCCTCGCCCGTCAGCACGCGGAACTGTGCGCGGAGATCCGCCGCCACGACCGGCTCTACTACGTCGAATCGAGGCCTGAGCTTTCCGACAAGGAGTACGACCAGCTGTTCGCGCGCCTCAAGCGTCTGGAGGCCGAACACCCCGAGCTGGTGACGCCTGAGAGCCCCACGCAGCGCGTCGGCGCCCCCGTGCCGGAGGGCGCCGGGTTCCGGATCGTGAAGCACCAGGTGCCGATGCTCTCGATCGACAGCCTGTTCAGTACGGAGGAGGTGCGCGAGTTCGAGGCGCGCGTCCTGCGCTTTCTCCAGCTCGAAAACGGCGATGCACTGGAGTGGATCCTCGAGCCCAAGTACGACGGGGTCAGCGCGGCGCTGCTGTACGAGCAAGGCGTGCTGGTGCGCGGCGCGATGCGCGGCGACGGCGTCGAGGGCGAGGAGATCACCGCCAACCTGCGCACGATCCGCAACCTGCCGCTGCGGCTGGCGGAGGGCGGCCACGCGATCCCGCGCCTCGTCGAAGTGCGCGGCGAGGTGCTGCTGCGCCGGGATGCCTTTCAGAAGCTCAACGCCCGTCGCGAAACGGAGGGTCTGCCGACCTTCGCCAACCCGCGCAACACCGTCTCGGGCGCGCTGCGCCGCAACGATCCGGCCGAGGTCGCGCGCTATCCGCTGGAATTTCATCCCTGGTCGGCCCCGCAGCTCGAGGGCCTCGACCTCAGGACGCAGACGGAGGTGATGGAGGCGCTGCGCGCCTGGGGCTTCTCGCACACGGGCTACGCGCGCTCGGTTCTGGGCATCGAGGCCGCGATCCGCGCGCACGCCGAGTTCGAGCGCCAGCGTCAGGAACTGCCCTTCGAGATCGACGGCGTGGTGGTTAAGCTCAACCGGCTGGAGCTGCGCGCCCGCCTGGGCAGCACTTCGCGTTCGACGCGCTGGCAGTACGCGCACAAGTTCGCGGCGCTGGAGGCGACCAGCACGCTGCGCGCGATCGAGACGATGGTGGGCAACGGCGGCCGCCTCACGCCGCGCGCGCACGTCGAGCCCGTCGAGGTCGGCGGCGTCACGGTCCGCCACGCCACGCTGCACAACGCCGACCATGTGGCCAGTCTGGGCTTGAGGATCGGCGACCGCGTCTTCCTGCGGCGCGCCGGCGATGTCATCCCGCAGATCACGGGCATCGCCAAGAGTGCCTCCGGCAAGGCACCGGCCTCGTGGGCCAAGGAGACTCCCGAGGAGCTCTTCGATGTGCTCGGCAAGGTCCGTCCGGGCATCAGCCATCAGTTTGGCGAGGTCTACGCGATGCCCGCGCGCTGCCCGGTGTGCGGCGCGCAGGCGCTCGCGGAAGGCAAGTATTGGCGCTGTCCCAACCCGCAGTGTCCGCCGCAGCTCGTCGGCCGCACGCTGATCCTCGCCGGCGATGGCGCCTTCGAGATCGATGGCATCGGAGAGAAGCAGATCGCCCAGCTGTTCGAAGCGGGGATCCTGCGCTCGCCGGCCGACCTGTTCCGGCTCGACCGCGAGCCCTTGCTCCGGGCGAAGCTCGTCGGGCTCGAACGCTGGGGCGAGAAGATGGTCAGCAAGCTCTTTGAGGAACTGCAACGCCGCCGCACGCTGCCGCTGGCGCGCTTCCTGGTGGCGTTGGCGATCCCCGATGTCGGCAGCGCCACCGCGCGCCTGCTGGCCCTGCACTTTCACGAGCTCGAGGCGCTCCGTTCCGCCGGTCTGGAAGAGCTGCAACATGTCGACGGCATCGGGCCCGAAGTCGCCGCGAAGATCCGCAACTGGTTCGAGGAACCCGAGCACGGCAGGCTCGTCGAACGGCTGCTGGAACTGGGCGTCAGGATCGAAGCGCCCCGTCCGCCCGCGGGCGGCGGGGCCTTCGCGGGCAAGACGGTGGTCTTCACGGGCACGCTGGAAGCTCTCGGCCGTGCGGAAGCCAAGCAACTCGTTGAGGAGCAGGGTGGCAAGGTGGGCTCCGACGTCAGCGCACGCACCGACTTTCTGGTTCAGGGCGGCAAGCCCGGCTCCAAGGCCCGGCGCGCGGCCGAACTTGGCATCGCGGTCCTCGACGAGCGGGAGTTCCTCCAGCGCATCGGTCGCGCCTAGGCAGTAGACTGCGGCGACACTCATGAGCGACGATCCCAAGCAGACCCCGCCCGAAGACCGGCTGCCCGAGGGCTTCGAGAACGACCAGACCGCCGCGCTGGTCGCGCGCGCCAAGGCTGGCGACACCGAAGCGCTCAATCAGCTGTTCCAGCGCTACCACCAACTGCTGCTCGCCGCCGCCCGCCGCAACATCGGCCCCAAGCTGCGCCTCAAGGAAGAGCCCGACGATCTGGCCCAGACGACCTTCCGCGAGGCGACGCGCGATATCGCGAACTACGAGTATCGCGGCGAGTCCTCATTGATTCGCTGGCTGATGCAGATTCTGCAGAACAAGATCCGCGACAAGGCCGAGTTCTATTCCGCCGGCAAGCGCGACCAGGGCCGCGAGCGCGCGCTCGAATCTTCGCCGACTTCCACGGGCGACGCTGCGCCCGCGTACGACCCGCCCGCCAAGGATCTGTCGGTCACGATGCAGGTGCAGCGCGTCGAAAACTACGAGCATCTGCGCAAGGCCTTGGACGAGCTCTCGCCCGAGCACCGCGAGGCGATCACGCTGGTCGTGTTCCAGGGCCTCTCGCTGCGCGAAGCGGGGGAGCGGCTGGGAGGCCGCACGGAAGATGCCGTGCGGATGCTGCTGCGGCGGGCGGAAGCGCGCCTGCACGAGCTCTTGCGGGGCTCGATCGGCAAGGACCTGGGCTAGCCCGCCACGCGGTCCGCGGCCCCCTTGCCGGTTGAGGCGGGCGCCGCTACACTCACCCGCCCTGAAAACCCGGTGGGCGACTAACTCAATGGCAGAGTGCCATGTTCACATCGTGGAAGTTACAGGTTCGAGTCCTGTGTCGCCCACCAACTTCCCGGATCCGCTGACCTGCTTATGGACTGCATCCCGCAGTCATGCAGCCCTGTTTACCCCGTGAAACATGAATCATCGTCGCTGGCTCGTCGCCTCGCTGCTCGTGGCAAGTATCCTCGTCGTCTGGTTGTTCGCGCGATCCGCGGACCCCGCGGAGATGGAATCCAATTCTGCCCCGTCGAGATTGCTGCCGGCGGCGAGCCCTCAGGGCAATGAGTTGCAGAGCACGCCGACTTCCGCACAGCGCGGTGAACCGGACGACGGAAAACCTGCCAGCCTGACCGTACTCGTCAAGGACAGCGCCGGAGCGCCGATCCCAGATGCCCGCGTCTGCCCGGTGACCCGCTATGCCCGCAGCATTCCGGTCCAACTGGATCTGCAAGCGGTTCGTACGGACCATCTGGGTGTTGCACGAATCGCCTTCGAGCCCACGGAAGACACGGTGCTCGGTGTCCGCGCCCTTGGGTATCGCTCCCGGACTGCGGAATGGCCCTCGGACGGGCAAGCAGAGGTTGTGGTCCAACTGGAACCGGAAGAACGGCTGGAAATCAGCGTCAGGGATCCATTGGGAACCCCGATTCCTGATGTCACGGTGATGCTCGCCCGCCAGGAGATCACCCGGGATGCCATCACGGCGGGGCATGACGATCAGTTGCTGGACGGTCTTGACTCGGAGTGCAGCCAGCATTCGGTGCTCACGAATGGTTCGGGGGAGGCGCTGGCACGGGGGTTGAGCCGCGGCAAGTACCTCATCGGCGTGCGCTCCGAGTACTACGAGGTGCTCGACCGCCAGCTCCTGACCGTGGATGTGCCAGGGCCCAAACTCGAAGTCGTGATGGTTCCTCTGACGGCAGCCGTGCTTCAGATCAAGGGTGACCAGATCTTCAACTACAACTGGGAGGGCAACGCCGGCTTGGTCGTGCCCACTCCGCACTCCTACAGCATGGATTCCGCTCGCCAGCGGCTCCAGGAGCGCTTTCCCGACGGCAAAGTGTTCGTGGGGGCTGTCAGGTCCGTGAGCGAGACTCCGCAGGTCATTCCCCTCAAGGTCCTGCTGGTGGAGCACGGTCGCAGGGAAATCGACGTTCCCATGCAACTGCTGACCGAGGACATCCAGCCCATGGTGGTCGACTTCACCCATGACTTCGGGCCGCGCACGGAAGGCTCCCTTGTCACCTTCCGCTTCCGCAATCCCAGCGGAACCCTGATCACTTGCGAAGGGTTCCACCTCATTCCGGCGAGTCTGGGCTTTGCTTTCAGCAAGGCGATCGATGGCAATCAGGTGATGCGCGTGCCCTATGGGACATATCGCCTCAAGGTGCTGCGCGACCCGCTCAAGCAGAAGTTCAAGAATCAGGAGATCGTCATCGACCAACCCGAGCAGGTCGTCGAGGTCGAGCTCTTGCACGAATTCGTTCCCGTGCAACTGCTCGTCAAGGCCCGCGTTCAAACCGGAGGCATGGTGATCTCAAGCCCCTGGACCCGCTTTGAGATGCCGGCCGGACCCGCCACCCTGCAGGTCAATGCCTATCAATGCGAGCCATGGGAGGAACGGCTGGAACTCCTCGCGCTGCCCCAGGGCGAGACCCGCATCATCGAGGTTGCTTTGAAACGCAGCTTGTGATGGCCTATGCGCCTCATCTCATCGCCATGAGTCAAAGCCTCCAGGAACTCCACGCTCCGCTGAGCCGCTGCTTTGGCTGCGGCCCAGCCAACGACCAAGGCCTGCGCATCCGCTCCATCGTCGAAGGCGACAAGGTCATCGCCGAGTGGATGCCAAAGGCGCATCACGAGGCCTTTCCCGGCGTGCTCAACGGCGGCATCGTCGGAGCCTTGCTCGATTGCCACTCCAACTGGACCGCGGCGCACCATCTGATGCAGCAGTCCGGCGCGACAAGCGTGCCGAGCACGGTCACGAGCGAATTCCATGTCAAGCTCAGGCGCCCGACGCCTTCGAATGCTCCGGTGCATCTCGAAGCCGTCGTGGTGGAGTCGAGTGCCGATCGCGCGGTGGTGGAAGCGACGCTCAGCAGCGGAGGCAAGCTGACCTCGACCTGCCGCGGCGTGTTCGTCGCGGTTCCGCCCGGCCATCCGGCCTTCCATCGCTGGTAGGGCTGCGCACAAGTCGGGGGTCTGCATACGGACTGCGCTGTACGGCGCTTGCGAAGGCCGAGGTCTTCAATGAATGGAGAAAGGACCCCCCTCCATGACCACCGCCCTTCCCAGCTACAAGCAGATCCTCGTCCCCGTCGACCTCTCCGCCCGCGGCGCCCGCTCCCTGCCCCATGCCTATGCACTGTTGAAGGGCGGCGGGGTGGTGCACCTGCTGCAGGTGATCGAGCAGCCGGATGTGCCCAACCCGATGTACGCGCATTATTCGACCACCAGTCGCACGCCCGAGGAGCGCGCCAAGGCCTACGCCATTGCCGAGGATGGCATCGCCCGGCTGACGCGCGAGTGCCCGGCACCCGTGGGCGTGGAGCTCAAAGTGCACGTCATCGATGCCCCCGCGGGCAAAGTGTCGACACGCATCTGCGAGCTTTCCAAGGAGACGGGAGCGGATCTGATCGCACTGGCATCGCACGGGCGATCCGGGCTGGGGCGCATGCTGCTCGGGTCGGTCGCCGAGAACGTGCTGCGCCACGCCGAAGTGCCCGTCTTCGTGGTGCGCGTGCCGTCGAAGGATCTCAGCTAGTCACCTGTTCTGGCTAGCGGCCCTTGGGCGCGGTTCTGACCTTGCCCGTCATGGCGCGGCGGCTCTGCTTTCCGCCGCTGGCGACATGCGCCGTTGCGGCCGAGCGCCATTCGGACCCGAGTTGCGCCCCGAGAATGCGGTCGAGATCCGCGCCAGAGACCTCGTAGCCTGGAATGCGGCTCCACGATCCATCGGCGCGCGTCGCGCGGTTGTCGAGTTCGCGGTGCACGCGCAGGGCCTCGAGCGCGGCCGAGAGTTCCGCCGGATTCCGGCTCAGCAGGTAGCCGGCGACGCCGAAGGCCTTGCGCGCAGCTGGACCATTCCAGGATCCGCTTTGGCACTCGTGCAGCTCCTCGAGGCTCACGGCGATGCTGGCGCGCTCTTGAAAGAGGACCTTGGCTTCCAGCGCCCAGGCACCGTGCTCCGCGCGCGGCACGAATTCGTTGCGGTAGGGGAAACAGTAAAGCTCCGAGTTGAGGCGCCACTCGGCGCACCAGGCGATGCCCTGGCGCAGCCAGTAGGGCTGCTGACCGAAGCGGCGCTGCAGCAGAAGCTGGGTGAGACGGTTCGCCAGCTCATGCTCGGGACTCCACTCCTCGTTGCCCTCCGCCTCCATCACGATCGCCGCGCACAAGGGCCGAAGCAGCGTGAAACCCAGCATCTGGCTCGCACTGCGCGCCCAGATCGACAGGTCAGTTTGCTCCTCGGCCATCTGGGACAGCAGGGCGGCCTGCTCACCCTCATTGCGCAGGATGTGCAGCACGGCGACTTCGGTGTTGGGCGTGAAGGCATCGTCCTGCCAGGTGCCTTCCGGTTGCGCAGGCATCTGGTTGGCAGTCTCCGGGAGGCGCTCGTCGAACCAGTCCGCCGTTTCGCAGGCCTGCTGGAACAGCTTCTGCGCGCTGCGGTTGATCTCCGGCACGAGCATCACAAAGCGCAGGTCGGGATCGGGCAGCGCCACGAGGCCCTGCGCCTCGCAGTAGGGGCGCACGCGCTGCAAAGCCCGCCGGGCGTTGTCGGAGAGTTCTGCCGGCAACTCGGCAAAGGGTACCACCTTCTTGCCGATCAGCGCGCCCGTGCCGTTCTTGGCAGGGCGGGCAGGACCACTGGCCTTCTGCTGCGCGTGTGCAGGCAGGCAGCAGAGCAGAAGGAGGAAAACCAACAGGGTGTGCGGGGCGGGCATCATTGCGGGGAGCATCTCCAGCACCTCAAATGGAAAAACGGCTCCAAACTCACGGACATTTACAGAGTCCTTCGGCCAATCGCTGCGGCCCTCCCATCGGCGGGTCTGCACGTTGGAGAGCGGGCGCCGCTTCCGAACGGTGAAGGCGCGTTTCCTCAGTTCTCGAAGCGGCCTTGGGAACCCGCCGATGAGCCTCGATCCGAAAGCCAGAGGGCTGCAGTGGAGAGGATTGCGCTCCCCCGGGCGCAAAAAACTTTGAATTCGTCGCTGTTGGGTGAGTATCCTCCCCCCGCCGCTGCCGCGACCTCGACGCATGGATCTCTCGCTCCTGACCGTGTTCCTTGGCTGTGCTGCGCTCGGCGGGCTGATTCTGCTGGTCCAGACGGTGATGCTGCTGTTTGGTCACGACGATGGCGGGGATGCGCTCGGCGAAGGCCTGCCCGAGATCGGTCACTCCGGAAGCGGCGAGGTGCACGACGGCGAGGGTCTGGGCCTGCTCTCGGTGCGCTCCGTGGCGAGCTTCTTCTGCTTCTTCGGTCTGGGTGGCTGGACTGCCTTGGCGCAGGGGACGAGCAACGCCATGGCGCTGGTGGTCGGAGTCGCAGCCGGCGCCGTGATGCTGGTGGCGGTCGCCTGGCTGTTCTCGATGCAGAAGAAACTGCACTCGGCCGGCAACATGGACACGAAGAACGCCGTTGGGCTCGTGGGGCGCGTCTACCTGCGCATTCCCGCCAACAATACCGGCAAAGGCAAAGTTCAGGTGCTCGTGCAGGGCCGCACGGGCGAGTTCCAAGCCTGCACCCGTGCTGCCCGGGACATCGAGTCCGGTAGCGAAGTGCGCATCGTCAAACAACTGACGCTCGACACCTTCGAGGTAGAGCCGCTCATCTGAATCCATGGATATTCAATCGCTCTCTTCCGAGTTTCTCCCGATCGCGCTGATGATCCTCGTCGGAGGATTGGTGCTCATCAGCTTCATGCTGGTGGTGGCCCGCCGCTACAAGCGCTGTCCCTCGAACCGCGTGCTGGTCGTCTACGGCCGGACCAGCACTGGGCGGTCCTCGAAGTGCATCCACGGCGGCGGCGTGTTCGTCTGGCCGTTGATCCAGAACTTCGAGTATCTCTCGCTGGATCCGGTTCAAATCGAAATCCCGCTGCAGGGCGCGCTTTCGATCGAGAACATCCGTGTTAATGTGCCCAGCGTCTTCACCGTTGCGATCGGCACAGACGAAGAGACGATGAATAACGCGGCCGTGCGTCTCTTGGGACTGCAGACCACCGCGGTCATCAAGCAGGCCGAGGACATCATCTTCGGGCAGCTGCGCCAGGTGATCGCCTCGATGCGCATCGACGAGATCAACCGCGACCGCCACCAGTTCCTCTCCAAGATTCAGGACTCGCTGGAACCCGAGTTGAAGAAGATCGGCCTCGTGCTGATCAACGTCAACATCAAGGACATCACCGACGAATCGGGCTACATCGAGGCGATCGGCAAGAAGGCGGCTTCGGAAGCCATCCAGCAGGCCGAGATCGATGTCGCGATGCAGGTCAAGAAGGGTGCCATCGGCGTGGCCGAGGCTGACCGCGACCGCGTCATCGAGGTCTCGAACAACGAGAAGCTGCGCGACATCGGCACGAAATCGGCCGAGCGCGAGCGCGCCGTCAAGATCGCCGAGCTGGAGAAGGAGCGCGCCATCGGCGAACAGACCGCGCAGTTCGAGCGCGATGCCAAGGTCCGTGACGCTCAGCGCGCCATGAGAATCCAGGTGGCCGCGGCCGATGCCGAGGCCGTCACCGGCGAAAACAAGTCCAAGGCCGACATGGCGGCCTCCAACGCTTCGCTCAAGGTGCGCGAGGCAGAGGCCTACCAGCTCTCGGAAACGCGACTGCGCGAAGCACAGGCGGCCGTGCTGGAGGCGCAGTATCTGGCGCAGGCGCGCGCGGCCGAGGCTCAAGCCAAGAAAATCGAAGCCGAAAAGCGCGCCGAACTCGAAGCGCTGGCTCGCGCCGTGAAGTCGCAGGTCATCATCGAAGCGGAGGCGCAGGCGGAGCGTCAGCGCATCGAAGCTCAGGCGGAGGCAGCCGCCATGTACGCCCGTCTGGAGGCGCAGGCGCGTGGCGAGTACGAGATGCTCGCGAAGAAGGGCGAGGGTCTGCGGGCGATCATCCAAGCCTGCGGCGGCGCCGAGCAGGCCTTCCAGATGCTGATGCTGGAGAAGATGGAAGAGCTCTCCAAGACGGCCGCCACGGCGATTTCGAATGTCAAGTTCGACAAGGTGGTGGTCTGGGACGGCGGGGTCGGCAAGGACGGCCGCAACGCGACCACGAATTTCCTGCACTCGCTGGCGGGCTCGCTGCCTCCCATGATGCAGATGATGAGCGAGGTCGGCGGCGTCAAGATGCCGGAGTACTTCGGCAAACTGATGACGGAGAACCCGGCGGCCCCCTCCTCGGCAGACGGCTCGGAGGCGGCCACCACTTCTCCTGCGAAGGCCGAAGCGCCCAAGGCGTGAAGCGCTACAGCGTCCGCGCCGCGACCGGGTTCGCGCTGGCGGGCCTGGGATTGGGCGCAGCGCTGCTGTTCGCGATGGGCATGCAGGGTTTGCTCGCGTCGCTCCCCGTTTCGATTGCGACGGGCAGCGTGGTGGCGCTCGCCCTTGCACGCTGGCTGGCGGGTGTCTATTCCCCGCATCTGCAGCGCGCCGCGCTGTTTCAGGCCGCACTTCTGGGAATCGTGGTCGCGCTGGGAAGCGTGATCGGAGCTACGCTGACGGGGGCGCTCGTGCAGATCGGAATCGACTGGGCGCAGGGCCGGATCCTCCTTTCGACGCCGGCGAGCGTGCTCGAAGCGCTGTTGGGTCCGCTGCTGTGGGTGCTGTATGTCGGTCTGGTGCCCGCCGTGCTGCTCGGATGCGCCTTCGGCGTGCTCGTGCGGCGCAAAGGTCGGCAGGTGAGCGCGAGCGAAGGCGCCTGACGCAATCTGTCTAGAACAACTCGCCCTGCCGGGGTCTGGGGTGAGGCTTGGCTTCGTCGAAGGCCTTGGCCTCCTCGCGCATCTGCGAGATCGCGAAGGAGACGGGCGCGGATCTGATCGCGCTGGCTTCGCACGGACGCTCCGGGTTGGGCCGCATGCTGCTCGGGTCGGTCGCCGAGAACGTGCTGCGCCACGCCGAAGTGCCCGTCCTCGTGGTGCGCGTGCCGTCGAAGGAATTGGCCTAGCTCGCCGGCGCACTCACCTGCGCCGTACCGTGAATGCCTGCCCCCTCGCCCAACTCGAAGCGCACGCTTCCAACCAGGTTGGCACCATCGCTCCCAGCCGGACTGAGCGCGCTCACGGCGACACGGCAGGGGAATACGCCCTTGCCCGGGAGCGACTTCTCGAAGCTGAGCGTCAATCGGCTCGCGAGCACAGCGCCTTGCTTGGCCTTCCAGCCCAATTCCAGCCCGATGGCGATGATCGAAGCATCACCGAGCACTCGAACAGCCAACGGCATGCCGACGAAGCCACAGGGAGCATCGACGCTCACTTGGAACTCGTAGGTTCCCGGACCGATCCGGCGCGCCGGGCCGATCTCATAGGTGTCTTCGCGGGCGAGTCGGTGCATATAGGCGCTCTGCAGTGACTGCACATGCGTCGGCTGCAACGGCTCGGCTGGCGAACTCCTTTCAGGCGTGACGATGGGCCGGGAATGTGATGCGGTGGCAGCAAAGAATGCATCCTCCCGAGCCTGTGCGATTCCAACCACACGCCCGTTCTCGACCAGCACGGTTGCCGGGCCGAGACGGCCATTGAAACGGCTCGCGATGGCCTCGCAATACGCGCCCGTCTGGCGGACCAGCAGGGGATCACCTGCCCTGGCACCCCTGAGATCAGTGGCGGGCAGCAGGAGGTCGCCTGCGAAGCACAGCGGCCCGGCCAGTGAGTCCGGACCCGAGCAAGCCAGGCGCTGATGGTCGGCATCCACGATCTCGTGGCGCCAGCCCGCCACCGTATGCTTCACCAACTGGTCCGTACCCACATCACAGATACCCCAGGTTCGCCCACGCGCATGCTTGATGGCCACAATTCGTGTCAACAGCGCGAAGCTGTCGCCAACCAGTGAATTGCCGGGCTCCAACTCGTAGGTGAGCTCGGGCCGCAGCCGTCCTCGCAACTCCTGCGCGAAGGCCTCGATGCTCGGATGGATCTGGGTGCGGTCATGGGGCAGGCCCAGTCCGCCTCCGAGGTTGATCGTGCGAGGATCGTGGTGTGTCGAAGCTCGCACACTGTCGACGAGCGCGTGCAGGAACTCGAGGCACTCGGTGAAGGCCGCGAGGTTGTCCATCATCGTGCCGACATGCACATGCAGTCCGCGGATCGGGAGTTGCGTGGACTTCAGGATGGGCAGCAGGTCTTCCGATGGAATTCCGAACTGGGATCGTGGATCGCCATGCGCCGTGTAGCGTTGGTGCTCACCACCCGCGATGTAGCCCGGCAGCTGCCCGGGATTCACGCGCACGAACAGTTGGCCCATGAGCTCGCCCGCAGTCAGGCAGGCTTCGAGTTCGCACAGCATCTCCGGGTTGTCGGCAACCACGGTGGCGCCCCTGCGCAGAAGCCCGGCTGCCAACTCAAGGCTGGGAGCCGGTGTGTTGTAGCTGATGCGCTGCATGGGAATGCCCGCCGCCAGTGCAGCCTGCACCTCAGGCCGTGAAGCACAGTCCGCACCGCCGCCGAGTCGTGCGATGCTCTCCAGCACCACGGGTGAGGGATTGGCCTTGACCGGATAGCGCACGCCTGCGGGGCCAACCAGCGCGGCGTAGGCTTTGAAGGCTGCCTCGAGGCTCTTGGCGTGGTGCAGATACAGCGGCGTGCCGAATTCCGAGGCGATCGCACGCAGGTCCATGCCTGCGCTCCAAGTGGCCATGGGGCGCGCCTGAGTGGTGGATAGGCCGGGCGCGGGAGTGTGGTGTGCGTCCATGGGGTGGGAAGCGGCAGCGGATCCACAGGTATGATGACAAATGCGCAGGCACCCTTCGTCAGGAAGGCGAGAAAAAGCCCTCAAGGTCCGAACAGGACTGAATGCAAGGTTGGCTTTTGGAAAGTGCCCCTCTCGTGCACGTTCGCCTGGCCGCAAGGCAACTGCTCGATGCAGGTCAAGGAAGGCGAGTGCTCGCTTTCAACCGCACCTCGTTTTCTCAACCCGGCTACGCCCATTGCCGCGGGATCGGGAATTCCGCCCGTGGATAGCATCGGAGGGGCATGGCAACCCTTCGTGTCCTGCCGTATCCAGGTTGTCAGGGTGCGCTAACCCGGGTGGCACTGCTCTGTCCCCTCCTGTCAGGTTGTTTCTACCGGAAACGCAGGCGTTGTCGGTTGATCCGACCATCGAGTTGGCATCGCCGACCATCCTGTGGCTGCCCGTGGTGTGGGCCTTTCCCTGTGCGGATGAACGGACTGTGACGGCCACGCTGCGTGGTGGACGGTCCTGTCCGGGAGAGTGGAGAGATGAGGACGGGGAGGCGGACAGCGATCTCTTCGACATCCTCCAAACCGATGCCTGGCTGTACGGTGCTGGCATCGCCGCGCAGATCCCTTGGGATGAACAGTTGCCTGTCGTTCCAGAGGTGCGAGTGCTGTGGGCGGACTCTGTCGATGAGAAAGAAGCGAACCAACCTTGATTGTGTCGCTCGGGCTGGTCTTTTGAGCTCGCTACCGGGGGGCGCCTTGTTGGAGTTGGCTGCCTAGAAAAGCTCTCCCTGTTTTCCCTGCGGCTTCATCGGCTCCTCGAACGCCTTCGCTTCCGCGCGCGGGTTGAGCCCCAGTCGGCGGCATTGCAGATCGAACAGCCCGCGCACGGCCTCCCAGCGCGGTCCGCTGCCGCTCATCCGGGCGCCGAAGCGACTCTCCTGGAGCCCGCCGCCGCGCATGTCTTTCAGCGCGGAGACGATCTTCTGCTCGCGCTCCGGCAGGCTGGCGCGGATGCGCTCGAAGAAAACCTCCAGCAGTTCCGAGGGCAGCCGCAGCAGCGTCATGAAGGCCTGCGTGGCGCCGCACTCGGCGGCGCGCTCGAGAATCCCCGCGATGTCGGGCTCGTTGAGCCCGGGAATCAGCGGCGAAACCGAGACGCCGGTGGGAATGCCCGCATCGTGCAGCGCGCGCAGCACCTCGAAGCGCTTGGCCGGCGTGGGCGCGCCGGGATCGAGCTTGCGGCAGGTGCGCTCATCGAGGAAAGCGATCGAAACGAAGACATGCGCTCCGGGGCCGCGGGCGAGTTGCTGCAAGAGGTCGATGTCGCGGCGCACGAGCGCGCTCTTGGTGATGATGCCGACGGGGGTCCGGTGTTCGAGGCAGGCCTGGAGGCAGCCGCGGGTGAGGGCGTAACTCGCTTCGAGGGGTTGGTAGCAGTCGGTGTTGCCCGAGAAGACGATGCGCTCGCGCTGCCAGGAGCGCCGGGAGAGTTCCTGACGCAGGAGCGCGGGCGCGTTGCGCTTGACGATCAGCTTGCGCTCGAAATCGGTACCCGCGCCGAAGCCCAGGTACTGGTGGGAAGGACGGGCGTAGCAGTAGGCGCAGGCGTGCTGGCAGCCGCGGTAGGGATTGACGCTGTAGCGAAAGGAGAGGTCCGGGCTCTTGTTTTCGCTGAGCAGGCTCTTGGCCTCCTCCTCGTAGACCTCGAGCTCGGCCTCGGGCGGCTCGTCGAGCCACTCGATGTGCGTGCTGTGCCAGGGGTTGGGCGGGTTGGAGACGCGCTTCATTCCTCGCGCGCGCCCGGACGCGGACGCGCGGCGAGGTACTGTACCGGCCAGGGGAAGGATGCGCTGCCCGACTGCCCCGCGCCTCGTTGCGTGAGGTACGGATCGGCGAGGTGCGGGCGGGCGAGCGCACAGAGATCGGCGCGCTCGGCGGCGAGGATCGTGTTGGCGTGGTCGATGCCCTGGATGCCGCCGACCGCCATGACGGGGATGCGCAGGTTGAGCTTGAGCTCTTCGGCGAAGGGCACCTGATACATGCGTCCGTAGACTGGCTTTGATTCGGGCGTGTTGCCGGCGCTGGAAACATCGAGCAGATCGCAGCCGAGCGCTTCGAGCTCGCGGCCGAGCGCGATCGAATCCGCCATGCTCCACCCGCCGCGCTCGTCGAGCCAGTCGCTGGCGGAGATGCGCACGGCGAGCGGCTTCTCGGCGGGCCAGGTGGCGCGCACGGCGCGGAAGACCTCGAGCGGGTAGCGCATGCGGTTCTCGCGGCTGCCGCCGTACTCGTCGCTGCGCCGGTTGGAGAAGGGCGAGAGGAAGCTCGAGAGCAGGTAGCCGTGCGCCATGTGCAGCTCGACGAGGTCGAAGCCGGCGCGCACGGCGCGGCGCGTCGAGTCGACAAACGCATCGCGGATGCGATCCATGTCGGCGCGCGTCATCGCGCGCGGCGTCGGCCAGTCGGGGGCAAAGGGCGTCGCGGAAGGACCCAGGGTCTGCCAGGCGCGCGCGTCGCGCAGCGGACGGTCGCCTTCCCAAGGCAGTTCGCAAGAGGCCTTGCGGCCGGCGTGCGCGAGCTGCACGCCCAGCTTGGCGCGGCTGTGCGTGTGGACGAAGTCGCAGATGCGCTTCCAGGCGGCCTCGTGAGCGTCGTTCCACAGTCCCGCGCAGCCATGCGTGATGCGGCCCTCGGGCGAGACATCGGTCATCTCGGCGATCACCAGTCCCGCACCCCCGACGGCGCGGCTGCCGAGGTGCACGAGATGCCAGTCGCTGACCGTGCCGTCGACGGCCGAGTACTGGCACATCGGCGAGACGACGATGCGGTTTTCGAGGCGGGTTTGGCGCAGCTCGAGCGGCACGAGGAAGGGCTCGCGCGCGCGGCCATCGGGCTCGCGCAGGATCCCGCGGCTGTCGGCGAAGTGCTCGGTGACTTCACGGACGAGCTTGGGATCGCGCTTCCTCAGGTTTTCGTAGGTGATGCGCTTGGAGCGCGTCATCAGGTTGAAGCTGAAAACCAGCGGATGCTGGCGCATGTAGCGGTCGCTGTTTTCAAACCACTCCAGCGAAGTCTGCGCCGCGCGCTGAGTCTTGAGCACATCGAGCTTGCGCGAGCGCTCGTACGCTTCGAGCACGCGTGGCACATCGCTTGTTCCCAGCTCGCGGAAGGCCTTGACCAGCGCGATGGAGTCCTCCATGGCGAGCTTGGTGCCCGAGCCGATCGAGAAGTGCGCGGTGTGGACCGCGTCGCCGACCAGCACGATGTTGCCGTGGTGCCACTTCTCGCAGCGGACGGTGGGGAAGGTGCGCCAGATCGAGCGGTTGGCGAGCAGCTTGTGGCCATCAAGGTACGGCGCGAAGAGCTTGGTGCAGAACTCCAGCGTGCGCGCTTCGTCCGCGGCGTCGAGACCGGCGTTCTTCCAGGTGCTTTCGTGGCACTCCACGATCCAGGTCGAGAGGTTCTTCTCGAAGGGGTAGGCGTGCACCTGGAACACACCCCATTCGGTTTCGAGGAAGATGAACGTGAAGGCGCCGAGCGGCTTGTCGGTGCCCAGCCAGCAGAACTTGGCCTTGCGCCAGTCGAGCGAAGGCCGGAAATGCGGCTCGAACTGCTTGCGCACCGCGCTCTGGATGCCGTCCGAGGCGAGGATCAGGTCGTAGCCTTTGAGCGCGTCCGCGCTCGTGATCTCCTGCTCGAAGTTGAGTTCGATGCCGAGCTCGCGGCAGCGCGCATGAAAGATCTGCAGCAGCTTCCGGCGCGACATCCCGCAGAAGCCATGCCCGCTCGAGCGCACCCAGCGGCCGCCGAACCAGGTGTCGATGTCGCCCCAGTAGGCGAAGTTGCGCCGGATCTCGGCGTAGGTCGGCGCGTCGGCCTCCTCGAAATTGGACAGCGTCTCATCCGAGAACACCACGCCCCACCCGAAGGTGTCGTCGGGTCGGTTGCGTTCAAAGACCGTGATCCGGGAATCCGGATAGGCCTGCTTCATCAGGATCGCGAAGTACAGGCCCGCGGGGCCGCCACCGAGACAGGCAATGCGCATAGAGGGTGGAGAGCATACGCTCCACCAGCCCCCATGGGTGCGGTGCTACACTGCCCCTTCGCATGCACGCCCAGACCTGGATCGAGACCCTCAACCGCCTGCGCGCCGCGGAGCGGCCCTGCGCGATGATCGTGGTCACGGAGCTTGCGGGCAGCGGCCCGCGCGAGCCGGGTGCCCGGATGATCGTGGCCCTACGGCCGGAAGGCGGCGTGGAACTGATCGAGGGCACGATCGGCGGCGGGCGGCTGGAGCTCTCTGCCATGGAGCACGCCGCCGAGTTGCTGCAACGTCCCCAGCCGACCAGCGAGAGCGTTGCTTACCCGCTGGCCGAGAAGACCGGCCAGTGCTGCGGCGGCAAGGTCGTGCTGTTCTACGAGACCTTTCCCTGGTCGCGCCGCCGCATCGCGATCTTCGGAGCCGGCCACGTCGCGCAGGCTCTGGCCGGACTGGGCGCCTATCTCTCCGCGCAAGTGCGCCTGATCGATGCGCGCGAGCAGGCCGCCATCGTGCCGGCGCTGCCCGCGCAGCGCGACTGGACGATTCTGTGCGTCGATCATCCCGAAGAGGAGATCGACAGCCTGCCGGCCGACACGCTGGTGATCGTCATGACCCACGACCACGCTCTGGATCTGGAGATCGTCGCACGCGCGATCCGGCGCGACTTTCCCTATTTGGGGTTGATCGGCTCGGAGCGCAAGTGGACGCGCTTCCAGGCCCGTCTGGCGCAGCGCGGCTTCCAACCCGAGGAGATCGCCAAGGTGCGCTGTCCGATCGGACTTTCGAAGCACTCCAAGGAGCCCAAGGCGATCGCGATCTCGGCGGCGGCCGAGCTGCTGGAAGTCTTCGAGCGTCCGCGTCCGCGCTGACGGCTCAGAGCGCCGCGGGCTCCGCGAGGCGTGTCTGCACTTCGGTCTTGAGCGCGCGGCGATACAGCATGTGCGTGCTCCAGCACATCAGCGGCAGAATCAGCGCGCCGAGCAACGGGACCGGTTGGAGCAGCAGCAGCCCCCAGTGCAGCACGCGCACATAGAAGCGCGTCAAGCAGCCGGTGACCGGCGGCAGGTAGCCGCGGAAGGCTGTCACGAGGTTGAGGCGGTAGTAGATCACCCCGGGAATCACGCCCACGACCGGTATCGCGCTGAACAGCGCGCAGACCAGCAGCGTCTTGGGCAGGCGCTCATCGATCGCATCGGCGTAGGCCTCGAAATCGCGTCGCGTGGCGAAGCTTACCGTGCCGCAGGCCCCGCAGGATTGCTGTACCGCGCGCTCCTTGAGCCGCGACGCGCAGTCGGGGCAGCGCTTGCGCGCCAGCAGCTGCCAGGCTTGGCTCCGCCGATCTTCGCAGGCGTGTGCGCGCGGCTGGCCGAACACGCCGACGGCTCGCGGGGACGACTGGGGATGACGGCACAAGGGGCAGCGCAGCGCGTGCGGGTATACCGGAGCGGCGCAGCGCTCGCAGGGCTGCTTGCGGCGCTCTTCGCGGCGACGCACCCAGGCCTGCGCGAAGAACAAGCCCAGCGCCGTGAGTCCCGCCAGCACCAGCGACAGGATCGGGAACACGACGAGGAACAGGATTCCGAGCAGGGTGAACGAACTCTCGGCCCAGTTGAGCAGCGTGCCCAGACCGATATCGTCGTCATCGTCGATCTCGTAGACCAGAGCCAGCGCAGCGCGGCGCATCCAGGCCATGATCCATGTGCCGACGGCGACCACACCCGCCCACAGATCGTGCAGCACCAGGCCCTGATTCTGGAGCTTGTGGATCAGCGCAGCATCTTGCTTGTCGATCAGCGCCAGTGCCACCAGCAGCGAGACCCCGGACTTGATCCAGGAGTCCAGATCCTCCATGAATCCGCGCACATCCGGATCCTTCGTGGCCCAGTATTCCGCGGCGGCCAGCGCCAAGAGGCTCAAGATGCAGGTCCAGCTCTGGAACCACTCGGGCGACTGGTGCAGTGCGACGATCACCCGGCTGTCGCCGATCCATGGCAGGTCGACGCCCCAGCGCGCCAGAACGGCCGTCAGGAAGGCCGCCAGAAAAGGGCGCGCGGCGAACAGGGGTATGCTCGCGAGGCTGTACAGAACCGATTCGATCACGGAGAGCCTCTACGCGGCATCGGGCTCATCCTTCGAGCTTTTTTCCCAGCGACCAAGCCAGGTGGTCCAACTGCCGGCGCAGGCGGGCCTCTTTTTCCTCCAGCTCCAGCACCTTGAGCTGCAGCTCCTCGAATTCGGCCCGGGAAACCGCGGGCGGGCCGGCGGGGGCCGCAACCGCAACCGGAGCCGGAGCGGGAGCGGAAAGGCAGGTCGGTGTCGGCACCGGGAGGGCTGGCGCATTCGGCACGGCCGCCGACGGCGTCAGCAACTGCGCATAGCGCTCGGCCCGGCTGCCGGGCAGGGGATCGAGGCGTTTGACGAGTCCCGCCTCGATCATGGGCTTCAGGGACTCGAACAACTGCTCCAGCGTGTCGATTGGATGCATGCGAGCCACGCGCGCGCGCAGCTCGCCCGGCTGCTGTGCCCCGCGCAACAGGAGCTCGCACAGAATCGCCAGCTGGGGTCCATCGACCTTGAGCACTTCGCGCGCGTTGTGACGGAAGCGCTCGACGCGGCTGCCGGCCGGATGCACGGAGCCCACCGCGAAGCGATGGATCAACTTCTGCACGCCCGCCGCCACATCGCTCTCCAGCAAATCGAGCACCGGATCGCGGTTGTTCTTTTGGTTGCAGCCGGCGACCAGCGCGTTCATCGAGAGCGGGTACTGATCCGGCGTGGTCAGCTCCTTCTCGATCAGCACGCCCAAGATGCGTGCGCCAAGTCCATCCAGTTCGATCTCCAGCGCCATGGTTGCTTCAGAGCTTGCGGATCCAGATGTTGCGAAAGCGCATCGGATTGCCGTGATCCTGAAGCGCGATCGGACCGGTGGCTTCGTGCGGGCTGTACTGCGCGACGGCGCGGTGCGCGGTGGCGCCGATGAACGGCGTGTTGTCCTGCACCAGCACGCCGTTGTGCAGCACCGTCACGCGCGCCGGCGCAAGCAGCTTGTCGCCCTCGAAGCGCGGCGCATGGAAGATGATGTCGTAGCTCTGCCACTTGCCAGGTCCGCGGCTGGCATTGACCAGAGGCGGAGTCTGGCCGTAGAGTGCCGCCGCCTGTCCGTCGGCGTAGGTCCTGTTCTGGTAGGAGTCGAGGATCTGGACCTCGTAGCGGCCGAAGAAGAACACGCCGGAGTTGCCGCGGCCCTGAGAGCTGCCTTCGACCTTCTCCGGCGTAGCGAACTCCAGATGCAGCTGACAGTCGCCGAAGTGCTCGCGCGTCTGGATCTGGCCCATGCCGTTGACCTCCATGTACCCGCTCTCAACCTTCCAGCGCGCTTCCTTGCTGCCGTCGGTCCATTGGGAGAGATCCCGGCCGTCGAAGAGCACGATGGCATCGGAAGGCGCAGCGGATCCATCACCGGGGCGCACGCTCGGCGGAACCGGTCGGGCCTTGTCGTGGACGCGCCACTTCGAGTCGGGAATCAGCGGCGTGTCGTCGTAGCCCACGGGCTCATCCTGAAGGCCGGCAGCGGCAAGCGCGATGGAGGAAAGCAGCAGGCAGGGGATCAGCAGGGCTTTCATGGCGCCTGTGAAGTTAGCAGCGAATCGATCGCCTGAGCCAGCCGGAAATCGCGCTCCGTGAGGCATTGCGCATCGTGGCTGGTGAGCTCGATCACCACCTTGTTCCACGAGTTCGACCAATCGGGATGGTGATTCTGCCGTTCCGCGAGCTCCGCCACCTGCGTCATGAAGGCGAAGGCCGCGCGAAAGTCGGCGAAAACCAGCACGCGGCGGAGCTTGTTTCCTTCCCGCGTCCAGTTCGGCAGGCTTTGCAGCCGGAGCTGGATCCGGGCCTCGTCCATCAGCCCTTGGCCTTGAGGTCCTTGACCGCCGCGCTCAGCGCCGGGAGGACTTCAAAGGCGTCGCCGACGATGCCGAAGTCCGCGACCTTGAAGATCGGCGCATCCTTGTCTTTGTTGATCGCGACGATGACCTTCGAGGTGCGCATTCCGGCAAGGTGTTGAATCGCGCCGGAGATGCCGACCGCCACATACAGCTGCGGGGCGACGGTCTTGCCCGTTTGACCCACTTGCTCGCCGTGCGGACGCCACCCGGCGTCGACGACGGCGCGCGAGGCGCCGGTGGCGGCGTTGCCGAAGGAGGCCGCGAGCTCCTCGATCAGATTCCAGTGCTCCGGGCCCTTCATGCCCCGGCCGCCCGAGACCACGACGGGGGCTTCCTTGACATCGAGCCTGCCGCCCGGCTTGGGCGCGATGCCGGTCACCTGAGACTTGCCGCCGGCCGTGGCCGCGCGAGTGCTGATGCTTGCCGCGGCGCCGCCCGAGGACAGCGCGAAGGCATTGGGGCGCGTCGTGGCGCAGAACACCGGGCCGGAGCTCGTCAGCGTGGCGATGGCCTTGCCCGCGAGCCAAGGGCGCACGGCGCTGAGTCCGGCAGGGGTTCCGCGGATCTGCGTGCAATCGGCGAACAGCGTGCTGTCGAGCAGCGCAGCCACGCGCGGCGCAAGGTCGCGGCCCGCGCTGGTGGCGGCGGCCAGGAAGCCGCTGGCTCCGCTCTCCTTCGCGATCGCGGCCAGATCGGCGGCCAGCGCATCCGGGCTGGCGCCCGCGCCGCTGAGAATGATCAGCTGCCCGGCACCGACGGCTCCGGCAGCGCCCGCAACATCGGCGCTGGCGATCGCGATCACCTCGGCTCCCGTGGCCCGGGCGGCGCTGACGGCTTCCAGCGAAGCGCGCGCGGCGGTGCCGTTCTTGTGTTCGACGAAGACGATGATCTTGCTCATGTTGCTCGCTCCCCTGTGGGTCAGATGACTCCGGCTTCGCTGCGCAGGGCCTGAATCAGCGCGGGCACGGCAGCCGCACCCTCGCCGACGATGCGTCCGGCCTTGCGCGCGGGAGGTGGCTCGACGGAGGCGACGACCTGCTGGTTGGCGACTTCATCGAAGCCCTCTTCGGGTATCGGCTTGGTCTTGACCGCCATGATTCCTTTGAGGTTGGCGCGACGCGGCTCGTTGAGGCCCTTGTTGCAGGTGATCACGGCGGGCAGCGTGAAGCTCACGGTCTCGACGCCGTGTTCGGTCTCACGCTGAGCGGTGCCGCCTGTCGCGGTGAGTTCCAGCTTGATGACATCGCTGACGCAGGCCCAGCCGAGGAAGGTGGCGCACATCAGGCCGACCGCGGAGTTGTCACGGTCGGTCGCGACCTTGCCGAAGTAGGCGATCTCGGCGCCGCTCTTCTGAATGCGGTTGGCGAGGATTCTGGCGGTGGCGCGCGCATCCCGCTGGTGCCACTGCTCATCCTTGAGCACTGCCGCGTTGTCCGCGCCGCGAGCGAGGAATTCGCGCAGCTCCTTGGAGGCATCGGCTGGGCCGAGCGTCAGCACCGTGACATCGCCGCCGTGCTTTTCCTTAGTCTGAATGGCTTGCTCCACGGCGATCTCGTCGTAGAAGGAGCACATCCAGGTCAGTCCGGTCGTGTCGAGGCCCTTGCCGTCAGCCGCAGTCTTGACCTGGGCTTCGGTGGTGGGCACGCGCTTGATGCAGGCGACGATCTTCATCTGGGGGGCACTTCTTCCTTTGTGGGGTTCGGACACCCCTCGGGCTCGGATTCAGAACGGAAGAGAGTAGGAAAAACCCCTCTTTTGCGCCAGCCTCAGCGCTTGCGTGGATCGTCGAGGAAGGCCCGCTCTTCCGCGGTGCTGACGCCGACGCGAATCGGGTCGTCGAAGCTGTGGCCGAGGTAGACCTCCTTGACCCGCGGATCGTTGACCAGCTCGACCGCCGTGCCCTCGCGCAGGATCTGACCGGCCGCGATGATGTAGGCGCGATCGGTGGATTTCAGTGTCTCCCGCACGTTGTGGTCGGTGATCAGAATCCCAAGCTCCTTTGAGCGCATCTGTTCGAGCAGACCCTGAATCTCCTGCACGTTGATCGGATCGACGCCCGCGAAGGGCTCGTCGAGCAGCAGGATCGAGGGCCGCGTTGCCAGCGCGCGTGAGATCTCCAGCCGGCGCCGCTCGCCTCCTGAAAGCGTGTCGGCCATGTTGTCGGCGAGGTGCGAGAGCTCCAACTCGGCCATCAGGCGCGCGGCATCGGAGTGGCGTTCCTTGCGCGATAGCGGCATCACTTCGAGCACGGCGAGCAGGTTGTCGCGCACGCTCATGCGCCGGAAGATGCTGGATTCCTGCGGCAGATAGCCCATTCCCAGCCGCGCGCGCTTGAACATCGGCAGCCGCGAGCATTCCTTGCCGTTGAGCAGCACCTCGCCCTTGTCCGGCGGAATCAGGCCCACGGTCATGCGAAAGCTGGTGGTCTTGCCGGCGCCGTTGGGTCCGAGCAGGCCGACGATCTCGCCTCGCGCAACGCGGAAGGAGACTCCCTGCACGACCTTGCGGCCCTTGAAGCTCTTCTCGAGTCCGCGAACTTCCAGCAGCGATTGACCTGAGGGGTTCATGCCGTGCGAGCGCCCGAGTCTAGGGCTGGAAAGCGGCGCTGTGAATCTCTGTGGATAACTCGGGGAAAACTCATCGGGGCAGCCACGGTGGTTCGTGTTTTGGTAGGGAAGAGGCCTTGGAGGATGCTCGCGGCCCTTTTTTTGGCCTCTTTTGCCGCAGACGCAAGTGCTTGCTCTTTCATGGCTTGCGGGCGTCCTGACAAGATCCTGATGTCAACTTTCTAGACAGACCCGGCACTCTTGTTCCTGAAATCAGGTGTTCGGGTTCTGGTCGGCCGTCGCTGCGCCTCGTGTGGAAAACGGCCGGCGGAAGCCTTGGCACCCTAACGCGCCCACTTGAGGCGCACGACGCCGGTGTCCCCGGTCCACAGCGGCCAGAAAACGAGCACCGCGCGGCCGACGATCAGCTCCCGGGGAACGAAGGGCGCCGGTAGCGTTTCACCGCGCGTCGCCTCGCGCTCGAGGAAGTGGTGCAATTCACCCCACTCGTCGCGCAGGAACACTCGCGTGCCAGCCGGATCGCCGGTGACGCGGATAGGGTTCTCGTTGGGGGGGCGGAAATTGCCGCGCACGAACTGCCCGCCCGAGCCCGGATTGTCGTCCGATGCGGGCCAGGAGTACTGCACCAGAGCCCATTCGCGGCTGTCGCTCGAGTCCTGCGTGTTGTCGCCCAGCATCACATACTGATCCGCGGGGATGGTGAACTCGGTGCGCCGCCCGTCCGCCGTGTAGTAGATGTCGCGCGCGAGATCGAGCTCGCGGAAATCCGCATCGCCTTCGACAGCGAGGCTGACCGATGAGCGCTGATCGCTGGCCGAGGGGATTTCGAGCGACAGCAACTGGCCGCCGACCTCGAACTCCAGCAGATCGTCCATGTTCTGCGCCCGGAACTCGACGCGCTGATCCGCAGCCAGTCGACATCCGGCCAGAGTGACCTCGCGATCCTTGCCGATGCCGCTGGCGACGATGCGTGCCACGGCTTCGGGGGCCGCCTTGGGTCCGGGGACCTCCATCCGGTACAGCCGCTCGCCCTCGCGGAACTCCAGCGCGACGCTGCGGCAATTCGCCAGCGCGGTGACCTCGCCGCGCAGACGCAGGTCGCCGACCGGATGAGAGCCGGGGATCATGCGGCCGCGAGAGAGCTTCGGCCCCATGTTGCCCGGATAGCCATCCGCATAGCGGTCTACGACGCTGCCGCCGTCGTTGGGCAGCGTCACCTTGCCGCCGCCGCGGGCGAGAACCTGCTCGCGGCCCTGCAGCAGCCAGCCGCGAGTCCCCGCCTGCACTTTCCAGGAATCAAAGCGCGGATCGAAGCGGTCGAGCGAGCGCCAGTGCACTTCCTGCACGGGTTTCGGCCGACGGAGCACCTTCCACTCCTCTCCGCCATCATGGCGCGTGAACAAATCGCCGTCGGCGATGCGGAACTGCTCGCCCGGCATGCCCACGAGGCGCTTGATGAAGTTCTTCGAGCGATCGAGCGGATACCGGAACACGACGATCTCGAAGCGCTCGGGCGCCCGGAAGTGGAACGAGAGCTTGTCGACGAGGATTCGATCGAAGATCGCCGTGTCTTCGTTGCCCATCAGAGTGGGCTGCATCGAGCCGGTCGGGATCTTGTAGGCCTCTACGACGAAGTACTTCAGCATCACAGCCATGACGATCGCCATGGTGATGGCCTCGATGTTGTCGCGGAAGAAGCGCTTGGGCCGGTCGGACTGCTTGTCGGGGGGGGAGGCGTTCAAGGAGGCTAGAGCCTAGCTTGGAGCCCGGCGGGTGCAATCGCGCAGGCACGCATGATGTCGGTTTGGCGCCCAGAGAGAGGGGGCGCCCTGCGTCCCTTCCCGCAGCCCGGTCGCTAGCGCGCGTGGTTGGCGTGCAGGACCCGTTCGGTCCATGCCAGCATGATGCTCGAAAGCAGGAACACGGTGTGGATGATCACCTGCCACATCACTGCCTTTTCGTCGAGTTCCTTGACGTTGATGAAGGTCTGGAGCAGGTGGATGCCGCTCACGCCGACCAGCGAACCGGCCAGCTTGACCTTCATCGTTCCGGCGTCGATGTGATCGAGCCAGTCGGGCTTGTCAGGGTGTCCATCGATGTCGAGTCGGCTTACGAAGGTGGCGTAGCCGCCCACGATGACCATCACCAGCAGGTTGGCGACCATGGTGATGTCGACCAGCGTCAGCACACCGAGCATGATCATGGTCTCGTCGAGGCTCTGGATCCCGTGGATCATGTGCCACAGGTGCTCGGCGAACTTGTATGCGTACAGAATGCCGGCCACGATCAGGCCGACGTAGAGCGGGGCCTGAATCCAGCGGCTCGCGAAGATGATGTTCTCCAGCAGCTGCTGGCCAGCCCCCGGCTGGTGCGGAACGGGTTCCTTTTTGGGTTCCATGAACGGTACTCAGGCGGTGTCTTCGCCGTCATCTCCCAGCACGGCCATGAACGCCTTCTGCGGGATGTCGACGTTGCCGATCTGGCGCATGCGCCGCTTGCCTTCCTTCTGCTTCTCGAGCAGCTTGCGCTTGCGGGACACGTCGCCGCCGTAGCACTTGGCGGTGACATCCTTGCGCAGCGCCGAGATGGTCTCGCGCGCGATGATGCGGCTGTCGATGGCCGCCTGCAGCGCGATCTCGAACAGGTGGCGCGGGATCTCCTTGCGCATCTTCTTGATCGCGGAGCGGCCGCGGCGCTCGGCATGGTCGCGGTGGACGATAGAGGTCAGTGCATCGACCTCCTTGCCGTTGACCAGAATCCGCAGCTTGACCAGGTCGCTCTCGCGGTAGCCGCTGATCTCGTAGTTGAGCGTGCCGTAGCCGCGGGTGGAGGACTTGAGCTTGTCGAAGAAGTCGTAGATCAACTCGGCCAGCGGGATGTCGTACACCAGCTGCACGCGGGTGGGCGAAAGGTGCTCCTGGCGCACGTAGATGCCGCGGTGGTCGGCCGCGATCTGCATCGCGTTGCCGATGTACTCGGTGGGCACGAGGATGTTGACGCGCGCGAAGGGCTCGAGGATCTCCTCGTACTTGTCGGGCACAGGCAACTGGCCCGGCGAGTGGATCTCGACTTCCTGTCCATCCTTGGTGCGGATGCGGTAGGTGACCGTCGGCGCGGTCTGGATCATGTCCAGATCGTGCTCGCGCTCCAGGCGTTCCTGCACTATCTCCATGTGCAGCAGGCCGAGGAACCCGCAGCGGAAGCCGAAGCCGAGCGCGTCCGAGGTGATCGCTTCGTATGAGAAGCTCGAATCGGAGAGCGAGAGCGTCTCCAGGCCTTCGCGCAGGCCTTCGAAGTCGCCCGTGTTGGTCGGGAAGAAGTCGGCGTAGACCATGTGCACCGGCGGGCGGTAGCCGGGCAGCATCTCGACCTTGGGACCCTTGTTGATGGTCATCGTGTCGCCGATGCGCACGTCACCGAGGGTCTTGATGTTCGAGATGAAGTAACCGACCTCGCCGGGGCCCAGTTCCCCGCAGCGCTTCATCTCCGGATGCAGCCGGCCGATCTCGATCGCCTCGTAGACCTTGCCCGTGCCCATCATGAAGATCTCCTGACCCTCCTTGATGAAGCCGTCGATCACGCGCAGGTAGACGATGATGCCGCGGAACTCGTTGTAGACCGCGTCGAAGATGAGGCAGCGCAGCGGATCCTTGGCATTGCCCTTGGGGGGCGGGATTTGGCGCACGATCCGGTCGAGCAGGTCGCGCACGCCCTCGCCGCTCTTGGCGGAGACCTTGGCGGCATCGGAGGCGTCGATGCCAATCGAGTTCTCGATCTCCTCGGCGACCTCGTCGGGCCGGGCGTGCGGCAGGTCGATCTTGTTGATCACCGGGAGCACGGTCAGGTCGGCATCGACCGCGAGGTAGGCGTTGGCGACGGTCTGGGCCTCGACGCCCTGGCTGGCATCGACGAGCAGCAGCGCGCCTTCGCAGGCCTGCAGGGCCTTTTGCACCTCGTAGTTGAAGTCGACGTGGCCGGGCGTGTCGATCAGGTTGAGCTCGTAGGTCTGCCCCTGGTACTTGTGGTACACGGTCACGGCTGAGGCCTTGATCGTGATGCCCCGCTCGCGCTCGAGATCCATCGAGTCGAGCATCTGGGCGCGCATCTCGCGCTTCTCAACGGCGCCCGTCAGCTCAATCAGGCGGTCGGCCAGCGTCGACTTGCCATGGTCGATGTGGGCGATGATGCAGAAGTTGCGGATGAGACGGGTATCCAAGCGGCTGGGCCTTCGGAAAGGGGCGAAGAGAATAGCAGAAAGGCTGTCGACCCGAGCCGCCCGACTCCCGAAAGCTGACGGCCGCCCGACGAGCAGCAGCAGACCCGGTCCGCGCCTGCCCTGTGGCCGGGTGGGGCGGGGTAGCGACCTGTTCGCTTGGCACGAACGTGGCAAGCACGGGCCCTCACGGGGAGCCCTCGCGTCTTCAACGAGCCGAGGCATGCGAACGCGACGACAGCTGCCAGTCCACATTGACGATCCAGCTTTCCGCGCTTCGAGCGCTGGCTTCGGGCAACGGCCGCTGGCTGCGCCGATGGATCATCCGGCGGCTCGAGGGGCGCGAGGTCACCCAGATGAGGCCCCAAGCGCTCCGGCGTGCGGAGGAACTCGCCGGAAACCTGCGTTGCACCCCTGATCGGGCAGTAATTCTGCAGCGGAGGACGATTCCAAGGGCGCGATTGGCCGCGTACCCAGCCGGGACGAGGTGACACCGCCCACATGGAGCGGTAACCTGCGTCCAGGGAGTGCATGGAGCGCTTCAAGAACCGCATCGACAGCGCACGTCCCCGGGCAGCCTCAGCCCGAAAAAGCAGTCTGAGAGCCGATTGGGAACCGAAGCCACAGCGTCAAGTGTGTAGGAGTCAGATGACAACGCTCTACGACCGCATCGGAGGTACCTATGCGACATCACGTCGCGCGGATCCAGCCATCGCGCAGACACTCGCCCGGGAACTCGGCTTGAAACCCTCCGGCGCCTATCTGGATCTAGCCTGTGGAACTGGCAACTACACTGTTGCCCTGAGCGGCCTGGGTGGCGCATGGAGTGCCATCGATGTCTCCGAGGTGATGCTCGCCCAAGCCCGGCAGAAGTCCAGCACCATTGCCTGGGCACAGTCGGGTGCGGGTGCCTTGCCTTTCCCCGATGCGACCTTCGATGGTGCCATTTGCACGCTCGCCATCCATCACTTCCCTGACCTCGAGTCGCCGTTTGCCGAGGTCCACAGGACACTTCGCTCTGGGTCATTCGTCATCTTCACTGGCCTGGCCGAGCAAATGCGCCACTACTGGCTCTGCCACTACTTCCCGGTAACGATAGCCCGTTCCATCGAGAAGATGCCGTCAGAGTCACAGATTCGAGCTGCCCTGTCTCGGTCCGGGTTCAAGTCAGTCACGGTCACTCCGTTCTTCGTCACAAACGAGCTCCAGGACCTGTTCCTCTACTCCGGGAAGCATCGGCCCGAGCTGTACTTGGACCCAGCCGTCCGCGCCAACATCAGCTCGTTCGCTAACCTGGCTCCCAGCGCCGAGATCCAGGACGGGCTCGCCCGGCTGACTGCGGATCTGCAAAGCGGCGCCTTTGCATCGGTCAAAGCTCGCTACGCTACACAGGTAGGTGACTACGCATGCATCGCCGCGCGGGCCTACGGCTAGACCCTGCTTGGAGTTGAATGTATCTGGCAGCCGCTGAATTCGCACGGCTCTTCGTGCTTGGGCGCCACGCGGTGCTTGTAGGCAAGCCGTTCCAGCTGTGCACGGTCGAGAATGGTGAGCTATCGCCCGTTGGGATCATTCCAAGAGTGCGTGCGTGAGGCGTTGAGCACTTCGAACGTGTCGCACGACTGCAGCGCCTTTTCGATGTGCAGCAGGGTTGGCCAATGTTCCCGGCTGAATGGGCGATTCTGCGCGGTAGGGGGCATGCCCAGCCCAGTGGGGCCGTCTCTGCGGCCGAAGTTGGAGATTTTCCAGGCCGGTCAGCGCACGGAAGGCGGCCTGCATGCATCCCAAGCCCGGGGATTGGAACTGGCCCGGCACTTGACCGGCAGGTGTCGTGCACGTGCGGCCGTCGAAAGCGGACTCGGTGGCTCGATCCCGTGCGCGTCGACCTCGAACCGAGCCCGAACTGACCTTGAGCCTGGCAAATCCTCAGTTTGTGTCCGGAATCGTGCTCTGGTTGAGCAGGTCGCCGTTGTTCTGCAAACCGATGGCAAAGGGTAGGACCGCGCTGCCGCCCGTGGTGCTGACCTCCTCGACCAGAAGGCCGAGGATCGGAGCATCGGAAATCGTGCCATGGGTGGAGCTGGCGCTGCCCCCGGCGATCCGGAACGCGCCGGTCTCGCGTGACTGGAAGTTCTCCGAACCGGTGTGCAGGGTCGAGAGCAGAAACTCGTTGGTGAACACGCCGCTGATGTCCTTCAGGCGTTTGCGAGTCCAGCAGGTGAAGCTCGCCTGCGAGCTGAACTGCTCCTCGTTGTCGTTGAGCACGATGAAGTTCGTCGAGGTGTTGAAGACCGACCCCGCGAGGCTCACCAGCACCAGATGGGAAGCGCGCACGCTGGGGCTGTCGACATGGCCCGTGAAGCGGGGGAAGAACAGCATGTCGGGCGCGGACTGGTACTCCAGGTTGTTGAGGTCCCTGCGTCCGTCACCGTCGAGGTCGGTGCTCGAGCCCTGAGCGGGTATCGCCCGGAACACGTAGGGCTGGTACTCGTAGTCGCCGGCCGTCGCGGTGTTGATCACGCGCGCGGTCCCGATCAGATGGTTGAAGCTGATCGGGGCACCCGTGCTGGTGCTGCGCGCAAACGCGTACAGGTAGCCGGTGCTGAGCCCGGAGCTGTCGAGCTTGGTGTTGACGGTCAGCGTGTCTCCGGGCGTCAGCGTGCGCAGGCGGTTGGTTTCGAGGCAGTTGCTGCTGCGGATGTAGATCAGCTCCACGCGCACGCTGCCGGAGCTCGTGGCAAGGTTGGTGTTCGTCAGCGTGGCCCAGGTCACGGAGCTGCCCGAGTTGTCGAGCAGCGGGTAGACCAGCAGTGAGCCGGGCGGCAGCACACCGTTCTGGGCCGAGGCCGACGAGGCCAGCAGCGAGGCTGCGATCAGAAAAGCAAGTTCCTTGAATGCGTTGGTGAACATTTGGTTTGTGCAAGGGTATGGGCTTGTTCGGGTTTGCGCCAGCGACAGCTCCAGAGGGTCTCCGCCCAGTCACTCGATCCGCGACTGGGCCGATGTCCCCGGCAGGGGATCGGTATTCAGCCCGCCGCCCTTCGGCCCTTCCCAACAGTGCAACCGAGGCCTGATTTTCGACCGGCCAGGCAAGCAACGGGGTTGCGCCCTCGTCGCTCCCGTGCTGTCTTGAGTCTCTGCTCTCCGTTTTTTCTCGGTCCCTCCTCTGGAGTCCCCCCACCATGCGAGTTTCCGTCTTCGGACGCGCGGTCGCCTCTGTGATCGCGCTTGGTGCCCTCTCTCTCCCCGGTCTGACGCAGGCACAGGCTGCCGACGGACCGTTCCTGCGCAGCATTCCGGAGGGCTACATCGCTCCGGGACCGCTGCACCGCGTGCTCTTCCCGGCTGAGGCCGCCGGGTTGCAGACGCTGCTCGAGCGCGGCGCGGTGCTGTCGAGCGAGGACTACGGTTCCTTCGTCTGGGCCTGGGTCGATGCCAACCGGGTCGGTGGCGTCGAGGGGCTGCGTGCGCTGGGCGCCGAACTGCGCGACGAGGACACGCTGATCAACTTCAACGGCTATGTGCTCGATGGAGCGCGTCCCGCGACGAGCGATGCGCTGCTCGCCACGATTCCCGCGCATCTGCGCGCTCCGCAGAGCGCTCCTGCCGACGGCGAGTCGCGCCTGCGGGTGGTGCAGTTCGCCGGACCGGTCAAGGACGCCTGGAGCGACATGCTGCGCGCCACGGGCGCCCACATCGTCAGCTACGTCGCGAACAACGCCTACGTGGTCAAGACGGACCCGCACAGCGATGCGCGCGTGCAGGGTCTGCGCAGCGAGCCCGCGGTGCTCTCGATCCGTTCGTACGAACCGGCCTTCAAGCTGCGGCCGGAGCTGCGCGGCACGGACTTCCAGGACTCGTGGGCCTACACCGTGATCGTGCAGGTGATCGCCGACCGCGAAGGTGAGGCTTTCGCCCGCTCGCTGGGCAACTTCGCGATCGCGAGCCTCGGCGAGCCCGAAGCCGTGATCGGCTACTGGAACGTCAAGCTCGAGATCGACGGTGCCAACCTGCACGAACTGGCTCTCGACCCGCGCATCTTCGCGATCGAGCCCGTGCTGGAAGCGCGCCTGTTCGACGAGGCGCAGGGCCAGATCATGGCCGGCAACCTCAACGCCGCCGGGACGCAGCCGAGCGGTCCGGGCTATCTTGCCTGGCTCACGTCCAAGGGCTTCCCCGGCACCAGCCCCTTCCCCTTCAGCGTGGATGTGGTGGACGACGGCGTCGACCGCGGCAGCACGACGGATGTCAACGTGGAGTTCCGCGTCAATGGGACCGCCGCGGGTGCCAGCCGGGTCACGTTCAACAACAACTATTCGGGTGATGCGCTAGCCGATGGCGGGGGCGGCCACGGGAACATCAACGCCTCGATCATCGGCGGCTACAACAACCTGACGGGTGCGGCCGCTGAAGATGCTTCGGGCTACAACTACGGACTTGGCATCGCGCCGTGGGTCGGAATCGGCAACACCAAGGTGTTCTCGAACTCCGGCGCGGGCGTGTTCAACCAGCCGACGCTGACGCGTCTGGCGGCGGCCTACAACTCCGGCGCGCGGATCAGCTCCAACTCCTGGGGCTACACCTCGGGCACGACCTACAACACCGACAGCCAGGCCCACGACCAGGCCGTGCGCGATGCGCTCAGCGGCACGGCCGGCAACCAGGAGTTCGCGATCGTCTTCGCAGCGGGCAACGACGGCTCGCTGGCTTCGACGGTCCACCCGCCGGGCACGGCCAAGAACATCATCACCGTGGGCGCGGCGGAGAACTACCGCATGACCGGCAGTGACGGCTGCGGAATCGCCAACACCGGCGCAGACAACGCGATGGACGTGATCAGCTTCTCCTCGCGCGGTCCGACCTCGGATTCGCGCAAGAAGCCCGAGATCATGGCACCGGGCACGCACATTCAGGGTGCTGCCAGCCGCTCGACGGTCTACAACGGCTCGGGCGTCTGCAACCAGTACTGGCCGACAGGTCAAACGCTCTACTGCTGGTCGAGCGGCACCAGCCACTCGACACCGGCCATCGCGGGTGCTGCGGCTCTGGTTCGCCAGTGGCATGCCAACAACAGCCTGCCCACACCCAGCCCGGCAATGACCAAGGCCACGCTGGTCGCCAGTGCGACACACATGACCGGGGTCGGCGCCAACGACACGCTGTGGTCCAACAACCAGGGCATGGGCAATGTCAACCTCGGGCGCGTCTTCGATACTGCAGCCCGCATCCGCGTCGACCAGACCCAGGTGATTGGCGCCACGGGCGGCACTTACACGGTCAGCGGCAGCATCGCGAGCAGCACGACGCCTTTCCGCGTCGCGCTGGCGTGGACGGATGCCTTCGGACCCACGACGGGCAATGCCTACGTCAACAACCTCGACCTCGAGGTGACGGTCAACGGCACGCTGTACCGCGGCAACGTGTTCTCCGGAGCGAACTCCGTCGCCGGCGGCACTGCCGATGTGCGCAACAACCTCGAGAGCGTATTCCTGCCCGCGGGTACCAGCGGTTCGTTCAGCATCACGGTCCGCGGCACCAACATCGCCGGCGACGGCGTGCCGGGCAATGCCGACACGACCGATCAGGACTTCGCGCTGCTGGTCTACAACGGCTCCGCCTCGGCTCCGAGCCCGGATTTCAGCCTTGCGGCGAGCCCGGCATCGGCCACGGTGATCCAGGGATCCTCGACGAACTTCACGATCAGCAGCACTGCTCTCAACGGTTTCTCGGGCACGATCAGCCTCAGCGCGAGCCCCGCGATCAGCGGTGTCAGCTACTCCTTCGCTCCGGCCAGCGTCGCTGGCGGTTCGAACTCGGTCTTGACGGTCAGCACGACGGCTGCAGCCACGATTGGGACGCAGACGCTGACCATCACTGGCACCAGCGGAGCGCTGGTACGCACGACGAACGTGAGCCTGACCATCAACGCTCCGGCAGGGGCCAACCCGGTCAAGACCTTCAGCGCCTCGCCGGGCCTTTCCATCCCCGACAACAACACCACTGGTGTCAACAGCACCATCGCCGTCCCCGACTCGCTGACGATCGCCTCGGTTTCCGTCGAGGTAACGATCACGCACCCCAAGAAGAGCCAGCTGATCGCCACCCTGACTGCGCCGGATGGCACCACGCGCATCCTGCACAACCGTACAGGGGGCAACGTGGCCAACGTGATCACCACCTACGCGATCGTGACCACTCCAAACCAGCCGCTGACCGCGCTCAACGGCAAGAACACGCTGGGTAACTGGCGACTCAATGTCTCGGACCGCGCGGCCGGCACGGTGGGCACGTTCAACTCGTGGAAGATCACGTTCAACGGCGAGCAGACCGCCTCGCCGAGCCTCGCGATCCCCGACAACAACACCACCGGGGTCACGAGCACGATCAACTACACTCGTACGGGAACGGTCGCGAGCGTCAAGGTGCGCACGACCATCCCGCACACCTACAAGGGCGACCTCGAGGTGGCGCTGATCGGACCGGACGGGACCACGGTGCTCCTGCACAATCGCACTGGCGGGGCTACCGACAACGTGACGACAGAGTTCCCCGATCTCACGGTTCCGGCCCAGTCGCTGTCGGCCTTCACCGGCAAGACGATCACGGGCAACTGGAGCCTGCGAGTGCGCGACCTCGCGGCCGGTGACACGGGCACCTTGAGCAACTGGACGCTGTCGCTGACCGCCCAGTAACTCCTTCGGAATCCGGACTGTTCATGCCGAGCGTGGGTTGACCACGCTCGGCAGTTTCTTGGCGAACTCCCGCAGGGCTCGACCGCGGTGACTCACCCGCGCCTTCTGCTCCGGTTCCAGTTCGGCGAAGCCGCGGCCTGTTTCGGAGAAACCGTCCTCGGTGAACTCGAACAGCGGGTCGTAGCCGAAGTCATGCGTGCCGCGCGCAGCGCTCAGAATACGGCCGCGCGCCGTGCCGAGCACCTCCAGGGCAATCGATCCGTCAGGTCGGGAGAGCGCCAGCGCGCAGACGAAGCGCGCACCGCGTCTTTCAGCCGGCACGCCTTCGAGTTCGCGCAGCAGCTTGGCATTGTTGGCGGCATCGTCGCCGTGCGTTCCGGCGTAGCGCGCCGAGTACACGCCCGGAGCGCCCCCCAAGGCCTCGACTTCCAGACCGGAATCGTCCGCCAGCGCCCACATGCCGCTGCTGCGCGCCGCGTGCAGCGCCTTCTTGCGCGCATTGCCGGCGAAATCCGGCTGATCTTCCTCGACCTCCGGAATGCCGCCGATCTCGCGCGGCAGCACCAGCTGGATCTCCAGACCCTCGAGGATGCGCGCGAGTTCCCGGAGCTTCTTCTGGTTGTTGCTGGCCAGCAGCAGCTTCATGCGCCGACAGAGGCGCGCTGCAGCGCGAACAGTTCGCGGATCGCGGCCTCGCCGAGGCCGAGCATCGCGTCATGCTCGGCGCGCGTGAAGGGCGCACCCTCGGCGGAGCCCTGCACTTCGATGAAATGACCGTCACCCGTCATCACGAGGTTCATGTCGGTCTCGGCCTTGGAGTCCTCCGCGTACGCGAGGTCGCACAGCGTCTCGCCGCCGACGACGCCCACCGAGACGGCCGCGACCTGCGAGCGCAGCGGCCAGCTCTTGAGCCAGCGGCGCGACTCCATCTGCCGAAAGAGGTCGTGCAGCGCGACCCAGGCGCCGGTAATGGCACAGGTGCGCGTGCCACCATCGGCCTGCAGCACATCGCAATCGACCCACACGGTGCGTTCGCCGATCTGCGACAGGTCGACGATGGCCCGCAACGAGCGCCCGATCAGGCGCTGAATCTCGACCGAACGGCCATCGACAGAACCCGCTCGGTCGCGTGCTTTGCGCTGTTCGGTCGAGGAGGGCAGCATCGAGTACTCCGCCGTGAGCCAGCCCTTGCCGCGGCCCTGCAGGAAGGCTGGAACGCCATCCTGTGCCATGGCCGTGCACAAGACGCGCGTGTGGCCGAAGCTCGTCAGCACCGAACCAGGTGCATGACGAGTGAACTGACGCTGGAAGGTGACCGGGCGCAAGGCGCCCGCAGAACGTCCGTCGATGCGCGGCATGATGGCGCGGGAGTATAGGGATCAGAGCGCCTGCACGCCCGTGATCCATTCCAACGCGAGCGAGGGACGGCCCTCCAGCAGCAGTCCCTGCTCCCAATCAAGTCCGCGCAGCCGGCCCTCGTGGTGCTGGGTGGTGGTGAACACGCGCACAAGCCGGTCCTTGAGCCCCAGGCAGGCGAGAAAGCGCAGCGGCAGCTCTGGATCGCGATCCACCGCCGCCCGGGTCTCGCGGCCGAGGTTCTCGAGCAGCAGTTCCTGAACGAGCTCGCGCGATGCCGTGCATCCGCACAGGGCGAGGCTGGTGGCCTCCAAGCCTGCGGGGAAGCTGCGCTGCGACACGTTCAGGCCGATGCCGATCACGTAGTGGGGGGCTGCGGGGTCCAGCCCGCGGGTCTCGACCAGCACGCCGGCCAGCTTTCGGCCAGCGTAGAGCAGATCGTTTGGCCACTTGAGGCACAACTTGGCCGAGCTTCCGAGCAGCGCTCTGGCCGTGGCATGAACCGCCAGCCCGCCCGCCATCGTCAGTCCGGCCGGAGACAGCGGCGGGGGTGGCGGCAGCAGCACCATGGAAAGGTACAGACCCTCATCGCGGGCGCTGTGCCAGGCGTGTCCGCGCCGACCGCGTCCTGCGGTCTGTTCGCGGGCGACGTGCACATCCCCGTCGCGCGCCGCGCCAGCGGCGATCGCGCAGAGCGCGCGCTCGTTGGTCGAATCGACGGAGTCGTGCTGGATGAGATTCCGGCGCACACGCGCAAGCTAACGCGGGCTTGCGGATCTGGACAGCGCTAGAATCCGGCGACTCCGATGAACCCGCGTCGCGTCCTTGGCCCTGCGATGCTGCTGCTTTGCGCCTGTTCGCAGGATGCGCCCTTGCAGGAGCCGCAGCTGCCCGCTGCGGTGCCTAACGGCGGGCCCGCCACTGCAACCCCGGCCGGTGCCCCGGAAGAACTGCTGAAGCAGGAACTGCTCGCGCAATCCTTCGGTCCCGGGACGGTTGCCGATCTGGGCTTGCCGGAGCCCTTCGTGCGGCGAGTGCGCGACCGGGTGCTGCGCGCGCGCTATCTCGAGACGCAGCGCGTGATCGTGCCCGACGGCCTCGTCGAAGCTGCGCCGGCGCCCCCCGTGCACAAGGGCGATCCGCCGCTGGAGGTGATCCGGGCGCGCGCCAATCCCGACCGCGATGCGTTCCTCCCGCGACTGGCCGAGAGCTGGCCGCCCGCCCGGGGATACCGCGCCGTGCGCGTCTTCGAGGATCCAAGGCCACTTGCGGCGCCCTATCTGCCCGAACCGGAACTCGCCCAGCCCGTCGCGCGTGGGCTCTCCAAGGACGGATTGCTGCTCACCACGGCCCGCGTTGTGCAGTTGCTCCGCGAAAAGCAGCTACCGGTGACCTTGGAGAACCTTGGACGCAGCGGACTGCCGATCGACTGGTTGGCGTTCTTCCAGGCACCTGCGCCCCTGCCGCAGTGGATCGGGCAGCGGCTCGCGGCCGGATTGACACCCGAGCAACTCAAGCCCGAGCTCGATGCGCTGTCCTTTGTTTTTCAACCCTCGCGCAAGGGCCTGAGACTGTGTACCGATTCGGGCGAGGAGCCGATCACTGCACTGCGTGCCCAGCTTTCGCGCGGTGATCCATGGCATCGCGAGGGAGACGGCGGCAACGTCGAACTGCTGCGGGCCACGGTCGCAGCCCTCGGGCCGCTGCCCTTGACCGTGACGATCACGAGCGAACAATTGCCCACCTGGGAGCGCACGGCCGGCACCTGGGATTGGCCTGCGGGCTCGCGGGTACGGGTGCTGTGTACCCAGTTGCCGGTCTCACAATGGACGCAGGACAACGGCAAGCCCGCCCGCGACGAGGATGGGCCCCTGCTGCTCGTCCCCCGCTTTGCCTCGCGCTCGGAACTCGGAGCAAGCCTTGTACCCGCGGAGACCTACCTGGTGGAGGAATACGCGGCCGCGGGCGAGCGCGTGGTCGTTTCGCCGCTTTCATTCCAGGGCGGGAACCTGATCTGCGTGCGCCACCCCAAGACCGGCGAGCGGCTGCTCCTGGTGGGGGAGGCGGAACTGCATCGCAACACGAGCCTGGGTTTGAGCCAGCAGCAGGTCCTGAGCGCCTTCCGTGCCGAGTTCGGAGTCGAGCGCTGCGTGGTGCTGCCCGCGGTGGGCTTTCACATCGATACGGAGGTGTCCGTGCGGGCCGTGGGCGAGGAATTGTTGGCCTTCGTCAACGACATGCAGGCGGGCGCGGAAAAGATCGTCCGGGCTGGACTGGCGGCATTGGAGCGGGGCGGGCGGCTCGAGCCAGCAGTGGCTCGCCGGCTCGAGCAGTCTTGGCAGGCACGGAAGCTGCCCGAGTTTCTGCGCGAGCTCGAACCCGTGCTGGAACAGGGGGCTTCGGCACCGGGCCAGTTCCCGGAAGCCTTGGCGCGCCTGTTCCGGGAGCTGCCGGGCGATCACGGCCCCGGCAACCTGATGAGCTTCTTCGCAGCCCTCGACTACATCACCGGCGTCAGCGGGGGCGGCGAAAACCCGGGGCTGGACCCGGCCACCGCCGCCTACCTGAAGAGCTTCCTGCGCCGCGAACGCGACCGGCTGAGCCTGATCCGGGGCCTTGAGAATCTGGGAATGCGCATTGTGCCCATCCCGGGCTTCCCGGAGGAGGCCCAAGGGGTCGCTCCGCTCAACGCGATCCACGGGCCGCGGGTGGTGCTGCTCTCCGGCCACGGCGGGCTGTACCGCGCGCTCGACCAGGACAGCCGCGAGCGGGTCAGCGCGGCCTGTGGGCCGGAAGTGGCGATTTTTTCGCTGCCCGCAGCCGAGAGTCAGCGGCGCGGCGGGGGCGTGCGCTGCTCGCTCGCGATCGAGAATCGCAGCCGCTGACCCCCTCCCCGGGCCCGCCGGGAGGGGGTAGACTTTAGGAGTGCCCGCTCTGAGGCAAGGAACGAGTCCTCCCTCAGGCCGGGCGCAAAAAAACCATGGAACTTCGGAAAGGCATGCCTTCGTCCCACGCAGGCGGACTCTAGGGCGGCAGCGACTGCCCTCGACCGCTTTCTCGGCCGGAAATGCCTGCCGCGCGATTTCCTCAGGACCCTGCAACTCTCACCAACAAGGTAGTGAACGCAATGACCAAGACTTGGACGAAGGTGCTGTCGCTCAGCACTGCTCTCGCTGGCGCGGCGATGCTCTCGCTCGATGCCCAGGCCCAGACCCCCTGCCAGGGAGCTACAGGCCCTGACGTGATCGTGGGCGACATTCAGGACGTCGCGAACTACGCTTCGCTCAACGGCGTCGAAGCCCTCGCGCTGGGCACCTACTCGTGCAACCAGGGCACCCAGACGCTCAGCTGGATTTCGAACAACAACCTCCACCCGGTGATCGGCGGCAACCTGTACAAGTACAAGGTCGTCAACGGTTCGGGCCGCTTCGAGCAACTGGGCATGAGCTGGTTGAAGCACGGCTTCTTCGCCCTGTCCAACAACCTGTGCTGCACAGGCTGCCAGGCGACCAGCGGCTCCTCGCTGGGCATCCGCTGCGCCGACCCCTACACCGCCGTGCGCAACGGCTCGCAGAGCGGCGCGGGTCCCAAGTGGCAGGTCAATGCCTCGACGGGCGTCTTCACCTACCCGCCGGCCAACCCGGCGTTCAGCGGATCGACCGCCCGTCGTCTGCAGGTCAAGATCACGGACCTCGAGGCTTCCTCGGCTTCGGTGCGCTACTTCGGCGAAGCTCAGTACGTCACGCAGGATGACGCCGCCGCCGGCAACGACAACAACAACGCCAGCTACCGCGAGCTGACCGTCACTGGTTCGGGCACGGCTTGGACCTTCTCGCTCACCGCGGGACAGACGACCCAGCGCGAGAAGCCGGCGATCCTCGCCTGGCAGGCGATCGATCCGGCCGTGCAGATCCAGTACATCGACATCCCCGGCGACGGCCGTCTGATCCTCGGCTGGAAGGTCACTGAGATCACGCCCGGCACCTGGCACTACGAGTACGCGCTGCACAACCTCAACAGCGATCGTTCGGTCCAGAAGTTCGCGCTGCCCGTGGGCGCGGCCATGCTGAGCAACCTCGGGTTCCGTGACGTCGACTACCACAGCGGCGATGGCATCAGCAACGTGACCACCAGCGGAACGGACTGGTCGGTCACCAACGTGGCGGGCACGCTGGCTTGGGCGACCGATACCTTTGCTGCCAACAGCAACGCCAACGCGCTGCGCTGGGGCACGCTGTACAACTTCCGCTTCGACGCCAATACGCCTCCGACGAACGGCAACATCACGCTGAGCCCCTTCAAGTCGGGCTCGGACATCACGGTCGCCGCGCAGGTGCCTCAGGTCGCTTCCGGCGGTCCCATCACGCTGGTCTGCGATCCGGGCGCCGCTGGCGTCATCGCCTGCCCCTGCGCCAACCCGGCTCTGGGTCCTGGTCAGGGCTGCGACAACAGCTCCTCGACGGGCGGTGCGATGCTGAGCGCGGCGGGCAACGCTTCGCTGAGCTCCGACACGGTCGTCGTCAACGCGATCGGCGAGAAGCCGACCGCTACCTCGATCCTGCTGCAGGGTGACAACCTCAACGCCACGGGCACGGTCTTCGGACAGGGCATCCGCTGCGTTGCGGGCAGCCTCAAGCGCCTCTACGTCAAGAACGCGGTCGGTGGCGCGGTCACGATGCCGGGTGCTGGTGATCCCACGATCACCGCTCGCGCCACAGCGCTGGGCGACACGCTCGCGGGTGGTTCGATCCGTTACTACGGCATCTACTACCGTGACCCGATCGTCCTCGGCGGCTGCTCGGCCTCGAGCACCTTCAACGTCACGAACCAGGCCAGCGTCACCTGGAACCCCTGATTCCTGACTCTGACTCGAGCTTCGGGCGGCAGCGCCTGAAGCCCTGAAAAAGCACGCGGCCGGCGCTCTGCGCCGGCCGCGGTCGTTGGAAGGCCTGTTGAGCGGCTCTCGCGCCGGATCAGGCGGCCGCTTCAGGTGAGGAAGGTGCCCGAGCGCTCGCCCAGCTGGCCCTTCATGCGGCTCATCACGTTGGAGTGGATCTGGCAGACGCGGCTCTCGGTGAGTCCGAGCATCTCGCCGATCTCGCGCATGGTGTGGCCGACCTGGTAGTACTGCTCGATGATGAAGCGCTCCTTGTGAGTCAGCGCCTTGGTGAGGAACAGCATCGTGTCGCGGCGGTGCAACTCGCCGATCGGATCGACAGCCTTGCGATCCTCGAGCACGTCGACTTTCTCCACCGAGCTCTCGTCCTCGCGGTCTTCCCACTTGTCGGAGAGCGAGAACATCGCCTTGGCATTGGCCGTGAGCAATTCATCGGCGAGCTCTCCGTGCTCGGCGCGCAGGGCCTCCGCGAGCTCGGCGTGGGTGGGCTCGCGACCGTATTCGCCGGTTAGTCGCTGCAGCGCGCGCTCGATCCGGCTGGCCTTGAGGCGCACGAGACGCGGCACCCAGTCCTGGGAGCGCAGCTGATCTAGGATCGAGCCCCGCACACGGGTCGAGCAGTAGGTCTTGAACTTGATGTTGCGCTCGGGCTCGAAGCCGCGAATCGCGTCCATCAGCCCGAACAGGCCCGCGCTGACGAGGTCATCGAGTTCGATGGATTTGGGCAGCGTCTGGAGCAGGCGCTCGGCGATGTAGCGCACCAGCGGGTAGTGGCGCTCCATCAGCACGTTGCGCAACCGCTCCACTTCAGCTTCCTTCTTCGCCTTGCGGGCGGAGCGGTACAGGCTCCAGATCTCCTCCGTGGGGACCTTCTCTAGATCAGGGGCGTGCACCTTCTCGATCTTCACCGGCGCGGGACGGCCCGAGGGCAGCGGTGCCTTGGGCTTCGTTTCGCGCACGGGAAGCTCCGCATTCGCCTGCGACTTGGGATTCGGTTTCTTGGCCTTCATCTGTGCACCTTGCCTAGTACTGGATCAGGGAATGGACTGCGGTGTCCAGCTTGGAACGACCGTTGAGGAACGAAAGCTCGATCACGAACGCGCAGGCGGCAGGCTTGCCGCCGACACGACGGACGAGGCGCAGGGCTGCCTCCATCGTGCCGCCGGTGGCGAGCAGATCGTCGATCAGCAGCACGCTCTGGCCGGGGCGGACCGCGTCGAGATGGATCTCGATGCGATCGGTGCCGTACTCGAGCTGGTAGCTCTCGGCGGCGGTCTTCCACGGCAGCTTGCCGGGCTTGCGGATCGGAACGAAGCCTTTGCCGAGGTGGTGGGCGAGCGCCGTGCCGAAGATGAAGCCGCGCGACTCGATGCCGACGACGAGGTCGTAGCTGGCTGGATTCACGAGCCCGGCGAGCCCGCTGACGGCTTCCTGAAGGCCTTCGGGGCTCTGCAGCAGGGGTGTGATGTCCTTGAAGAGGATGCCCGGCTTGGGGAAGTCAGGGACGTCGCGGATAAAGCGTTGAATCAAGTCTCCTCCAGGGGCTGGTCAACCCGACAAAGCGCGCCATCGCCAATCCTCGGCAGCTGCTTTGCCAGACTTGAGCCCGATCTCACATTTGCTCCGGGGCGGACATGCCCAGCGTGCTTAGACCGTTGCCCATTACGGACTTGGAAGCGCGTACCAAAGCCAGCCTCGCGGCGGTGACGCCCGCCTCCTGACCCAGCACGCGGCTGCCCACGTACCAGTTGTTGAGCTCGTGAGCCAGTTGGATCAGGTACTGCGACAGCTCCGAGGGCTCGCAGTTCTTCGCCGCCGAGCGCAGCACATCGGGGTAGCGCGCCAGCGCGATCAGCACGCCGCTCGCCTCCCCAAGCCCGCTCCAGTCGGCGGCGGCCCGGCCTTCTCCAGCCGCCTCGGCCTTGCGCAGGATCGAGGCGAGGCGCGCGTGCGTGTACTGCAGGTAGGGGCCCGTGTCGCCCTCGAAGGAGAGGATCTCCTGCTTGTCGAACAGCACATCCTTGATGCGCTCGCGCTTGAGGTCGTTGAACACGATCGCGCCGATGCCGACCTGCTCGGCGATCTCCGCGAGGTTCGCACCCTCGGGGTTCTTTTCCTTGACCACGCGCAGCGCTTCCTCGACCACTTCATCGAGCAGGTCATCGAGCACCAGCACGGCACCCTTGCGGCTCGCCAGCTTGGTGCGGCCGGGGCCCAGCAGGAGTCCGAAATCGATGTGCTCGACGCGCGGCTCCCAGTCGAGACTCATGCGCTTGAGCACGCCCTTCAGCTGGCGGAAGTGCAGCTTCTGCTCGCCGCCGACCACATACAGCGCGCGCGCAAAGGCGAACTCCTCCCAGCGCGAGAACAGCGCCGCGAGATCGCGCGTGGCGTACAGCGTGGTGCCATCGTACTGGCGCAGGAGGCAGGGCGTCTCCTTGAGGCTCCTCTCGACGCCGCCCAGCGTCACGACCAGCGCGCCCTGCGAGAGCTCGACGACGCCCGCCTTCTCGACGCGGTCAAAGGTCGCCTGCAGCAGGTTTTCGTACCACGATTCGCCGCGCACCAGATCGTGGCGGATGCCCAGCCGCCGGTACGTCTTCTCGAAGCCGGCCAGCGAGACCTTGGTGACCTGGCGCCACAGCTCGCGCACCTCGCCTTCGCGCCCCGATTCCAGCTCGCGCCAGGCCTCGCGCGCTTCCGCCGCGAAGGCGGGATCGCTCTCGACCTGCTGCTTGCTCCACTGGTACAGCTCCAGCAGGCCGTGCACCGGGTTCGTCTCGTCGAGCTGCTTGCCGCGGCGGCGGATTGCGACCACCAGACCGCCGAACTGCGAGCCCCAGTCGCCGATGTGATTGATGCCGACGACGCGGTAGCCCAACTGCTCATGCAGACGCACCAGCGCCGCGCCGATGATCGTCGAGCGCAGGTGACCGACATGCATTGGCTTGGCGATGTTGGGTGAGCTGTAGTCGATCACCACCGTCTGGCCGGCGCCTTCGCGGCTGCTGCCGTAGGCGGCGCCCTCGCTTTCGATGGCCCGGATCACGCGCTCCGCGAGCACCTGGCGATCGATGCGGAAGTTGAGGAACGGGCCCGTGGCCTGTGCCGTGATACCCTCGAGCTTCCACGCGCCTGCCAGCTCCGCCGCAAGTGCCGGCGGAGCCTTGCCGAGCTGCTTGGCGAGCTGGAAGCAGGGGAAGGCGAGATCGCCCAGCGCGGGATCGCGCGGGAGTTCGATGCGGAACTCGGCGGCCGAGCGGCCGGTGTGCGCAGCGAGGGTTTGGGCGATGGAATCGGCGAACAGACGCATGGAGGCTCGCAGCCTAGAGGGCGCGAGCCGGTGGGTTCAAGAACTGACCCACGCTTCCCACTCGGCGTTGGCCGCGGCGAGATCGCGCTCGACCTCCGCGATGCGCATCTGGGTCTCTTTCAGCTTCGTCGCGTTGCGGTAGACCTCCTCGGAAACGGAGGCCTCGTGCAGGGACTTGAGCTCGGTCTCCAGCGCCATGATGCGCTGCTCCAGCTTCTCGAACAGCCAGGGGTTGCGGATCTTGCCCGGCGCGGACTTGGGCTTGTCGGCCTCGCCGGCGGGTCCCTTGGCGCTCTGGGGCTTGGAACTGGGCTTGGCCGGCGCCCTGTTGGCCGAGCGGGCGGCGTCTTCCTCGCGGCGCTTGGCGCGGTAGTCGGAGTAGTTGCCCGTGTAGCGGCGCACGCCGCCGTGGTCGACCTCGAGGATCTGCGTGCACAGTCCGTCGAGGAAGGCCCGGTCGTGGCTGACGAAGACCAGCGTGCCGTCGAACTCCGAGAGCATCTCCTCCAGCGCCGTGCGGGCCGCCAGATCGAGGTGGTTGGTCGGCTCGTCCATCGCGAGCCAGTTGGGCGAGCGCGAGAGCAGCAGCGCCAGCGCCAGCCGCGCGCGCTCGCCGCCCGAGAGGCTTGCGATCGAGGCCTCGATCTCATCGCCGCGGAAAAGGAAGCGCGCCAGCAGATCGCGCACCTGCTGGTCGGTCCACAGCGGCTGGGCACGGCGCAGCTCCAGATAGGGGGTCGCGTCCGCGCGCAGATCCGAGGTGTCCTGATCGTAGTAGCCGCAGTGGGTCTTGTGGCCCCACAGGATCTCGCCTGAGAGCGGCTGGATGCGGCCGGCGAGGATCTTGAGCAGCGTGCTCTTGCCGGCGCCGTTGCGGCCCACGATGCCAATGCGGTCGCCGCGGCCGATGCGCAACTCACAGTCCACGAACAGGCGCTTCTTATCGTAGCCGCCGCAGAGCGCGTGCGTTTCGATCACCATTTCGCCGGAGCGTTCGGCCTTGGAAGCGCGGATGATCGGCTTGCGCACTTCGTGGCGCGGACAGGCGAGGCGCTCGAGGTTGGAGAGCTTCTTCTCGCGGCCCTTGGCCTCAGCAGTGCGCTGGCTGCCCATGTGCTTCTTGATGAAGACTTCTTCCTTGCGGATGAAGTCCTGCTGCTCCTCGTAGGCGCGCATCGCGGACTTGAAGCGCTCCTCCTTGAGGTTGATGTAGGTCTCGAAGTTGCCCGGGAAGTGCTGCAGCTCGCCGAATTCGAGATCGTAGATCGTGTCGACCGCGTTCTGCAGCAGGCGGCGGTCGTGGCTGACCACCAGTACCGCGCTTTTCAGCGTCGAAAGCCAGTTTTCGATCCACTCGATGCCCGCGAGATCGAGGTGGTTGGTCGGCTCGTCGAGCAGCAACAGATCGCTGCCCGTGATGAGCACGCGGGCCAGCGCCACGCGGCTCTTCTCGCCTCCCGAAAGCGTGCGTGCCTCGCGCTCCCAAAAATCCGGGCCCAGACCGATGCCGTCGAGCACGGCTTCGACGCGTCGCTCGCCGCCGTAGCCGCCGAGTCCCTCCAGCTCGGTTTCGAGGCGCTGCTGTTCGGCGAGCAGGCGCTCGAGTTCGGTCGCATCGGCCGAACCCATGCGCTCGTGGCAGCGCTCCAGATCCGCCTGCAGTGCGCGCAACTCGTCCAGACCACCCTCGACGATCTCGCGTACGCTTTTTCCCGCGGGAAACTCCGGCCGCTGCGGCACATACGCCAGCCGTGCACCCTTGCGCAGCGTCACGGTGCCGTAGTCAGGCTGCTCCAGACCCTCGATCAGCCGCAGCAGCGTGGTCTTCCCGCCGCCGTTGCGTCCGACCAGGCCGACCTTCTGCCCCGGATCGAGACGCAGGCTGGCCTCGCGCAGCACTTCGTGCGCGCCGTACAGCTTGCGGACCTTGTCGAGGATCAGGAGGCTCATGCGGGGCGAAACAGGATACTGCGCTCCTGTCGGAAAGGTTTTCCGAGCTCGCGTTTTGTGGTCAGCGGATCCTCAAGATTCTGAACGGCCTTCCGATAGTCGAGGACATGAGCATCTCCCGCATCCCCGCGTCGACGGCCCCGCAAAGCGCTGCCGTTCCCACCCCGTCCCGCAAGGATCCCGTCGCCAAGCCCGAAACGCAGGCGGAAACGCCCGCGCCGCTCGCCCAGCGACTCGCCAACATGACCAGCAAGGTCGAGGCCCGCGTGGCGAAGGCCATCGAGAAGGGCGAACTGAGCGAGCAGCAGATCCAGAATCTGCGCAGCTCAGCCGAGAAGTTCCAAGCTCTGATGAACCGCATCGGCAACGCCGACTTCCAGAACGGTCCCAAGCGTCAGGTGCTCTACGCGCTGCACCAGTTCTCGAATGACGTCGCCGCGATCCTCAACCCGCAGCCGACGGACAACACCAGCTCGCAGCCCACTGAGGCCAACAAGCCGCTCAGCAGGCTCGCCTGATCGCTCAGCACGCGGGACTGGCCCCGGTGCGGATCCGATAGCCGATCCATTCCAGCTCCTCCGGGCTGGCTGCGGGGCCGCCCAAAGGAGGGAATTGACCACCCGCATCCGTGGGCACGAGGTGGATGTGCACGTGGCGCACTTCCCAGCCCACCACGGCCACGCAGACCCGCTCGCAGGGCAGGTTGGCCTCCATCTGACGGGCCAGCAACCGCGCACGCTCCCACAGCGCGGAGTATTCCTGAGGCTCCATGGCGAACAGGTAGGGCTGCACGGTCTTCGTGCACAGGATCACATGGCCCGGCCGCTGGGGTCTGGGGGCCAGGAAGGCGAGGAAGCGCTCGTCCTCGTAAACGCGGGTGACGCGGGTTTCTCCGCGCAGGATGTCCTCGAAGGTCTTCATCAACGCCGCTATCCTATCTCGACCACATGCCTGCGCCTCCGTCTGACGCGCGCTCGATGCGCGGTGAAGTTGTCCGCGTCCGTCCCAGCGGTTCGGACGGCGTGGTGCTGACGATCCGCACCGAGATCCAGCAGCCGCCGCTGCGCGCCGCCCGTTTCTTCATGCTGCGCCGCGACGATCGGCTCTCGCCCGCCATCCCGCGGCCCTTTTCGCTCTACCGCCAGAACGGTGCCGAGCTGGAGTTCCTGATCAAGGTGATGGGGCAGGGCACCAAGGCTCTGGCGCAGTCGGCGCCGGGCACCGCCCTGCGGGTCGTCGGTCCTCTGGGCAATGGCTGGCCGACGCTCGATGGCGCCGGCGCGCCTTGGGTGATGCTCGCCGGCGGCATCGGTTCCGCGCCTTTCTACATGGGCATTCAGCAGGCGCTGGGCGGCATGGATGGCGCCAGGCCCTGCGCTCCCGAGCAACTGATCTATCTGTACGGCGCGGCCCATCAGGGAATGCTCTACGACCTCGACTTGTTCGAATCGCTCGGCACACCTGTTCACACCTGTACGATGGACGGTTCGCACGGCCAGAAGGGCCATGTGCTGCAATTGCTCGAGCATCTGCAGCGCAGCGGACAAGTGCCGCAGCAGGTGAGGATCCTCGCCTGCGGTCCCGAGCGCATGCTCGAGGCCGTCGAGCAGCATGCGCGCGCGCGCGGACTGGAGTGCCATCTTTCGCTCGAGACGATGATGGGCTGCGGTGTTGGCATCTGCAATGGCTGTCCGGTGCCCACGAGGCCCGAAGGTCCGCTCGGCTCGTGGGGCAACGCCAAGGCCTGCGTCGAAGGTCCGGTGTTCTCCACGGATGCCGTGACTCTGTGCCACACGCACTAGGCAGCACGCACGGATACTGCTCCCCTTTCGGGGACATCGGCTTGGGATTGCAATCTCCTACTACTTCAATGAAAAACGTCCTTTCCAAGCGATCGCTTCCGCCATGCTGAGGCGTCTGGGTAGTAGGCCGAGCTTGCTGGCGGCGCTGGGGCGGTGGTCGCGGTTGGTGCGCGGCCGGATGTAGTTCTTGTAGCCAGCGTAGATCCAGAAGTGATCTTGTTTGCGCTCG
>Ga0208361_1000020_pt1 | contig 72081 bp, 62 predicted proteins | sample LakMenEpi05Aug10_FD_150670 | JGI IMG/M metagenome (GOLD analysis project Ga0208361, IMG submission 150670) | Freshwater microbial communities from Lake Mendota, WI - 05AUG2010 deep hole epilimnion (SPAdes) | ecosystem: Environmental > Aquatic > Freshwater > Lake > Epilimnion/Euphotic zone ... | reverse complement strand
TGCATCCACTGATCTTGGAACCAGTGAAGTTGTCAGCGGTTTGTGGAACTGGGGAGATGGCACCACCGACTCATTAAAAAATCCGTTACATACCTTCAATACCGAAGGAACTTTTACTATTCGATACCGCCCCATAACCAATTATGGCTGTTCAGGAGATACATCTATAGCATTAGTAATTACCGGCAGACCAGTAGCTAATTACACAATGAAAGATTCTACTTGTCTGAACAAAACTTTGACTTTTACAGATGGATCCACCATCACTTCGGGCACCATGGTGAAATGGTACTGGAATTATGGGGATGGCACTTCAGAAATAGTAACAGCCAATACTGCTCGCACCAAATCATTTACCGCCACAGGCACGTACAATATTCAGCTGGAGGTAGAAAATAGTTCGGGCTGCAAAAGCATGCCCTTCTCCTCAACTATTGTAATTCGACCAATACCGGTTCCGAACTTTAATCTTCCAATTGTTTGCTTACCGGAAGGCAGTGCAAGATTCTTCGATTCAACCACCATTGCCGATGGCTCAGGCAATTTTACGTACCGCTGGGACTTCGGTGACAATGCAGGTATTGATTCCATAAAAAACCCGATATATACCTATAACAGTACCGGACCTTTTTCGGTATCACTGATTGTTACTTCGACTTTTGGTTGTATCGATAGTACGCGTAAAACACTATCATCCATATATCCGCAGGCAAAGGCAGCCTTTCAAGTATTCAGCGAAAATTGTTTACGTGACAGCAGTTTCTTCACAGACCAAACAGATGGCAAAGGCAGCAATATAGCCGGGTGGCGTTGGAGTTTTGGTAATACAAAAACAGATACAATACAAAATCCGGTTCATTTATATGCAACTGCCGGCACCTTCAATGTGCAACTTTTTGCCATTACCGATAAAGGCTGCTATAGTGACACACTGATTATTCCTGTAACAGTGAACCCACTGCCGACCGCTAATTTTACATTGATGACCCCTTATTGTGAAACGAGGGCCTTATCATTTGTTGATCAATCAGTTGCCAATGCAGGTACACTCGCTAACTGGAAATGGAATTTTGGTGATGGCGATACAAAAGATGTGAATACTGGAGCTGCATTTCAAAAGACATATACCGCCTGGGGTAATTATACCATTGAATTACAAGTAACCAGTAGCAAAGGGTGTAAAAGTGACACGCTGAAAAGAGTGCAAGCTATACATCCGTTGCCTAAACCAGGTTTTATTTTACCTGAAATCTGCGTATCGGATGGCGCAGCAGATCTGCTGGATACTAGCAAAATCGCCGACGGAAGTGCTGCTGCTTTTCAGTGGCAATGGCGCATCGACAAAGGGAAACTTTTTAATGCACAGCCAACTTTTATCAATAGCAATGTGAAGGATGCCAAACTATTGGTGAATAAATCAGACTTCTATATGACAACGCTGGTCATCACCAGCAATAATGGCTGTAAAGATTCAATAGCCAGTGAATTGACGGTAAACGGCTCTATTCCGAAAGCTGCCTTTACAGTTATAAATGATGCGGGCTTATGTGGTAACGATTCTGTTAGAATTATCAACACGTCGACTGTCGATTTTGGTAGTGTAACCAAACTACAGATTCAGTGGGAAAATGGCAATCCTGCTGGTGCCATCACGAACGATGATAGTCCGACCCCGCTAAAAGGATATGCGAACCGATATGCTATTTTTCAGGCGCCGGCTACTAAAAATTATACTGTAAAGCTTACTGCCTATTCGGGAAATGCTGCTGCCTGCCAGAGTGCATTTACCCAAACCATCACGCTGAATAGAAGTCCGAAAGTCAGCTTCTCCCCACCACAAAGTATTTGTAATGATGCCGCGATTCAAGCCATTAGTCCGGCTGCCACTACCTTCCCCGGCATACCGGGCGTTCCGGTTTATTCGGGAACCGGCATCGTCGATCCTGTCAATGGTTTATTTAATCCGGCCGTATCGGGCCCCGGAACTTTTGCAATCAAGTATCTACACGTCTCTGATAAGGGGTGCCGCGACTCAGCCTCACAAAATATCACCATCCACCCCTCGCCAATCGCACAATGGGGATTTGGAAATCCGTCCTGCGAAAAAAATATTTTAGTATTCACCGATAGTTCCCTGCCAAGGGTTGGAAAAATTGTGCAACGCAACTGGAATATGGGTGATGGTAAAATACAGACATTCACTGCTGCCGGTAACTTTAATCATACCTATGCCATAGAAGGAAATTACGAAGCGTCATTGCAAGTTATTACAGACAGTGGTTGTGTCAGTGTCATTCGCCAACAGACTATTCGCGTCAATCCACTCCCACAGGTAGCATTCAACCTGCCGATTGTTTGTCTTCCGGATGGTAACGGCGTTTTTACTGATCAATCTACAATTACAGATAATAGTCAACCATTATTCAGCTATCGCTGGAATTTCAATGATCCAAATGACCCAACGCCTTCCACCCTAAAAAATCCATCCCACCGCTATGCTGCTGTTGGTCCTTACCCTGTTCAACTCATTATCACTTCTAAAGATGGATGTATTGACTCGCTAACGCGATTGATGAATACAATATACCCACAGCCATCTGCACAATTTGACATTTCGTCCAATGAAGTTTGTCGTGAGGGCACACTGCAATTTACAGACAAGAGTATCAGCACGTCTGGCGCAGTCACCCAATGGCGCTGGTTCATGGGCAGTAACGACAGCTCGTTTGTAAAAAATCCCTCCAAGCAGTTCAATGATTCCGGTAGTTACACTATTCGCCTGTTTATCTACGATGATAAAGGATGTGTCAGTGATACAAACAGTCAAGAAGTGGTGGTGCACCCATACCCCATTGTACAGATGGCCAATAACCTGCGTGTATTGGAAGGAGGAACCATTAAAATCAAACCCTTCTATTTTGGTAGCCAATTAGAATATGACTGGACACCCGCCCTTTATCTAGACAGCGCTGATATTGCTCAACCCAGTTCTACACCACCGGATGATATAACCTATCGGTTAACACTTACAGGTATTGGTGGCTGCAGTGTCAGCGATACAGTCTTCATTAAAGTACTCAAATCACCGCTGGTACCTAACGCCTTCTCACCTAATGGTGATGGCATCAATGATACCTGGCGAATACAATATCTGGAGAGCTATCCGGGAGCGACAATAGAGGTGTTTAACCGGTATGGACAAAAAGTATTTGAGTCCACGGGATATACAACAGAATGGGACGGCTACTTTAATGGAAGCCTCTTACCTGTTGGTACCTACTACTACATCATCAACCCGAGAAATGGGAGAAAGACGATCGCTGGATCTGTAACAATAGTTCGTTAATCCGGTGCCTACTTCCTGTCAGAAATAAAGGGTTGGAGGAAACTTTTAACACGAGCACTTCCGGAAATCTGACCCAGCGAAACCCGAGGTGTTTTATTGGGTAAACCCAAAGCATAGAACTCAACTGTTTTCAGCGAAGAAAGCTGCGTGATTTCATCGGGCACGTATATCCAATTGTCATTTTTCTTTTTGTGGAATTCAATAGACAATTCTTTGAGTTGAGTCAACTTGCCAAGACCTTCAGGTACCCTGTCAGAGGAAATAGGAAATGTAAGTTTCTCTAGTTGATTTAGCTCATACACAGACTCTGGTATGTTGACTAAACTAAAATTCTCCTTCACATCAAGTGTCTTCAGAGAGGTAAGTTTACCAATGCTCTCAGGAAGGGTAAGTAAATCATCGCAGTCTTCTATCATCAGTTCTTGCAACTGACTGAAAACAGAAAAATTCCCGGACAAAAACTCTCCATCCAGGTCCCGAATGATTAGCTTTTTAAGCTGTATAAATGAGAAAATCTCCTTGGGAAGGGGGTTGCCATTCCTCAATTCAATTTCGATGGACTGAACATCATCGGGGTGGTTTTTTACCAGATCAAAATTGCTACAAGCCACATCATTGATGAGTAACTTATATTTTACCGGAGCGTTTGGTGATTGGGCAATCAGTGAGGTGGACAGCAGTAGAAGCATGGCCACACAACAAAGGGGCAATGAGTATTTCATAGGGTTGGATTGACCTCAAAAATAAGAAAACTATTTAACCAAACCAGCCGGAATTTCTTTTTTCAACAGATGCTGATAAACGAAGCGGGTTTTCAAGTTATTAAAATGTATTCCCTTCTCTCCGCCCCAACCATGTCGTCCACCGGGATATAGCATAAATTCAAATTGCTTACCTCTATCTTGCAATGCACTGATCAATTGCAGACTATTCTGCATGTGTACGTTGTCATCCATGGTACCATGTACAATCTGGAGTACCCCTTTGTACTTATCGATATGCGTCAAAACATTAGAAGACTTATATCCCTCCGGATTTTCCTGCGGGGTATCCATGAATTTTTCGGTATAATGAGAATCATACAATCTCCAATCTACCACTGATCCGCCTGCCATTGCATGGGTAAAAACATCAGCCCCATAGGTCAAAGCATAACAGCTCATATAACCACCGTAGCTAAAGCCGGTAATACAGATTCTGGTTGAATCGGCCTGACCATTCTTGATGAACCAGCGAGCCATCTGCATATAGTCCTGCATCTCCCAATAACCGAGGTTACGATGCATATAGTTCACACCCGCCTTACCAAAATGGCCACTGGCACGGTGATCAAATGCAACTTGTATCAATCCTTCCTGTGCGTATAATTGACGGTTCGCCGACCAGTTCCAGCTATCGGTCACTGTACCTGCATTTGGACCTCCATACATACTCACCAACATAGGATATTTTTTCCCGGGCACGAAGTTCAATGGCCAGGTTACTAATGCGGGTAACTCGAATAAGCCGTCAGCACTCTTGATGCGAATGAGCTCTGTTTTTGCCAACTGGTATTTATCCATAGCGGCACCTTTACTATCTCCTAACTCACGAACAATTTTACCCTGGTTATTAACGAGGGTCATACGCGATGGTGTTGAAGCGTTGCTATGGGTCGTAACAAAATAAAAGCCGGCAGGCGATAACCGGATAGCACTATGGTTATAATCACCAAAAGTTAATCGAGTGAGCTGCTTTCCATCAAACCTTACTTTATAAAAATCGGTGCGCGCCGAACTTTCTTTTCCCTTGGCGATAAAATAAATCCAGCCACCAGCTTCATCAATCAATTCGATATCAAGAACTGAGTAGTTACCTGAAGTGATTGGATTCATCAATGTTCCATCATTCTTGTGGAGATACAAATGGTTCCATCCGGTTTTATCACTTGCCAATATGAACGCATCTTGCTTTTCTAAGAAGTGGAATCTACCACCTGCTCCATCTTCCAGATCGACCCATGTTTTTTGATTTTCCTCATACATTAGCTTTTTTGACCCGTTAGTCGGGTTCACATCATACACTTTTAGAGAGTCCTGACCACGATTGATCCATTGCACCAGCAGACTGCTGCCATCTTTACGCCAAACGGGCCATCCGAAATACTGGTCATCTTTGGCATTAAAATCAGCCCAAATTGTGTTACCACCGGTGGGACCAACGAACCCAACTTTCACCTCCGGATTTTTTGCTCCCGCTTTTGGGTAACGTGTTTCTTCTAATGATCCGTTTTGACCATCACTATTATATATAGGAAACATGGGAACCATGCTCTCATCAAATCGCATATAGGCAATGGTTTTGCTGTCGGGGCTCCACCAGAATGCACGGAACCGCGTAGCCCTGCCAAAAATTTCTTCCCAATAAACCCAGCTGGCAAATCCATTTAAGGTCGTGAAAGTGCCGTCGAAAGTCAAACGACTTTCCTTGCCGGTTGCAATATGATAGGTGTACAGGTCATTAGCCTTTGTAAATGCAATGTATTGGCTATCGGGAGAGAAGACAGGGTTCTTTACTTCAGCTGCATCAAATGTTACCTGCTTTTCGCTCGTCCCAGCTTTATAAAAAAGTTTGCCGCCTCTTACATAGGCACTTTTAAAAGGAGGCAAGGTTCCGGCTAACTGCTCCTTGGTAGCTTTTGTAAATTTCCCGGCGGGTATATCCAGCACATAGTTGGTAACAATTGTATCAGGAGCAACTGCCATGCGAAGAATTACGTTGTCTTCATCCAGCCACTTGACAAAAACCGGCAGGTTATTACGAAAATTAGCGGGAAGTTGATTTTTCACCAATTGATCAGCAGTGAGTTGTTGCTGGGAAAAACCGGTGGCGGAAAACATCAACGCCAAAAAGAAAAATGAAATCTTTTTCATGTGCTATTATTAGATTGATATAGTAAATATATGAAAACAGTTAGGAAAATATGACCAGATTAAATTTCAATAGCCGAACTTAGGATAAGAAGTATACTTACCATCGTTTGTTGCTGAATACATTTTTTATTCCGGGACTTCTCTTTCGGGCAAGTTTTTAGAAAATAGGCAATTGCACTCAAAATCAGTAGCTTGTTTTTATACCCATGTATTCATTTCTACTAACAAATACAGAAGAAACATGGTGAAAAGAGCCGGAATAAAAGGCGCTTCCTGTTATTTTAAAAGATAATGATTGTTATCAACCAATAAAATTAAAAGCAGTCAATGGACTTCCATTTTCTTCCCACTGTTCCCAAGAATTATTCAGGAGATATCATACTGGATCCAGTACATCGATCGAATGTTTTTCGGGAACTTTATGCAGCACTGCTCCAGTATTGAAACAAAAAGTGATGACTTGGATATAAAATGAAAACTGGGCAGAGTTGGATATTAAAAAGCTTCATTCAATCCGAAGAATATACCACTAGAGCCCCTTCCTTTAGCAAAGTCGATACAGATGGTGCTTCTGCTTTGCTTTTGAAATAAAATGCGCAAGCCTGTTCCGGCAGCCGGCTCCCAGTACTGAAATATTTTTTTACCCAGATCGTCGGAGGCAGTTTGCAGATTAACAAAACAAACCCCACTCAATAAATGATTGGCTGTGATGGGGAATCTGTATTCGGTCTCAAAATATGCGTAGGAAGGTCCTTTCACCCTGCTAATTGTATAGCCTCGACCCATGCGATAATAGGCATCCGAACCGGTACCGGGTAAGTCCAGATAAGGCACACTGCCACTCAGCATATAAGATGCCCAGTGCCACACCGCCAGCACTTTGTCGGGCCGCTGTTTACTTAAGCTCCAGTATTTTCTAAAGTCGTATTGAAGCTGAGTAGCCCGATGGGTACTTCCCAGCCAACGGGTATTGGAGCCAAGGGTTAGCTCTGCATATACACCCCCATAAGAACGAATGGGGTGCTCTCGGGTAGCATACTGCAATGAAAATAAAATTCCATTGGCATTATATGCGCTGGGACTATAATTATTTCGAACCGAATAGAGAAAATGGGGTGTGCTAAATGTAGGTGATAACTTTTCATCTGTTATTTTACTATGCAGATTGATACTTATTCCTCCCCCAACGAAAAAATGGGGGGCGACTTGCAGAAAAACCTTTTCCTGTAACCGAAAATAATTAAAAGCTATAGGAAAGGCACTGTCGCCAATTACAGTAGGAAATTCATCCAGATTAAAGGTTTCGCCTCCATTTCTGGCATTCCCAGCCCCGATTCCAAAATCTACTATCCCAAAACGAGAGAGTTGCCAGTTACCCTGAAAATTAAGCACATTATTCGGTAGAAAAATATTGTGGCGTGCCTGTAGGGTTGCTATATTTTTAGAGGTATACAAGGCTTCAACACCAATTACTGATGCTGTAGTATTTTCAGCAGTTCCTACTTGGAAACTCGTCACTGACTTTGCTCCAATTACAACTCCTAAACTTGGATTGTACCCTATAGATGGTAATATTGGAATCCCGGGCTTTTTGGGAGTTTGAGCTGAGTCATACTTTTTTTTCAACACCTGCTTTATTACATCGCTCAGATCCTGCTTCGCTATCTTCTCTTGGGCGTAAGAAAAATTACTAAAATAGAAAATACAAAATAGCATCTTCACCCAAATGGCAAAAGATGGTATATTGTTTTTTCTACCCGGGTTGCTGCCTGACCAATGTGTATGCATGCTCGAAAGTAAACCTATTTTTTGGGGGGAGAGATGTAGTATGGGGGTCAAAAAAGTTAGCATTCACTTCCAGCTGCCCATAATAGAAGTACCCCCGGATAGGCGAACCTGATGAAACACTAAATTCCTCTGAAATCTTTCCATATATTGTTGAGTAGTAGCAGCAAGAAACTCCGCTGTTTCTGCTGAGGGTATCAGGTTAAGTGTACATCCACCAAATCCCCCTCCCATCATCCGGGCTCCTAAAACAAAATTTGTTGCGGCTGCCTGAGCCACTAAAAAGTCGGCTTCCTCACAACTAACTTCATACTGATCACGTAATCCGGCATGCGTTGAGAACATATTTCTACCAAAAGGTTTCAGATTACCTTGCCTTAATTGCTCAACTGAATCCAATACACGATTATTTTCCTGCACAACATACATGCAACGCTGATAGGCAATATCTGATGGGGGAATTGCTGCTGTAATCATATCAACATCTACATCTCGCAGTGATTGAACCGAAGGAACTTGTTGTCGGATCATCTCAATACCCGCCATACATTCCTGACGACGTTGATTATAGGCCGATGCTGCCAGGGAATGCTTTACACCGGTATCAAGTAAAACAAGGTCAATACCGGGAAAATGAAAAGGCGCATACTGATGCTTGAGTGAGCGACAGTCGAGGAGTATGACTTGACCCTCTTTTCCCATCATATTGGCGAACTGATCCATGATACCACACTGAAGTCCGATAAATGAATGTTCTGTAGCTTGCGCCAGTTGGATCAATTGAAGGGCGGAAAGATTGAGTTCAAAAACATGGTTGAGCGCAAATAAAATACCACAGGTGAGTGCGGCGGAGGAAGATAGTCCGGCTCCGATGGGTAAATCAGCTGTAACAACTGCATTGAATCCGTCGATTTTGCATCCAGCCAGTTTTAGCTGCTGAATGGCACCCAACCAATAGTCGGGCCAGCCAAGTGGGGAACGATTGAGTCGTTCGATATTCCCTTCATAAGTTTGGTTGAGATCAGCTGCAAACCATTTCAACTCCGCGTCAGATCGTTTGCTGATTGCGAGATACACAGCCAGGTCAATTGCGGCCGGCATCACATAGCCATCATTATAATCGGTATGTTCACCCAACAGATTGATGCGGCCCGGACTTTTCACACATACATCCGGTTGACCAAATCGCTGCAAGAAAGTTTCATGTAGTGCTGTCGGCAAATGCATATTGTTCATTACTCAAGTGTAAATTGATCATGCAAGTCAGGTATTTCAACGCGAGCACATCCTTTTTGTAATAATCGTTGCTTGAAAGAAGCCTGTTCATCGTAATCACCGTGCACCAGGAAAATGGTATTGATAGCTTTTAGATCTTGACAGGCCAGAAACTGACACAAATCGTCGTAATCGCCGTGTGCACTCATGCTGCGCATTTGTCCAACCTCTGCTACAACCCGATACATCTCTCCAAAGATTTTTACTTCAGAATCTCCATTAGCCAACCGGCCTCCCAATGAGCGGGGTTCACAATAGCCAACCAGCAAAATAGTATTGTTTTCATTGCTGATGTTATTCATGATGTGGTGCTTCACCCGACCTGCATCCGCCATGCCACTGGCAGAAATGATGACACATGGCTGGGTAAGCTCATTGAGGCGTTTACTATCTTCAGCCTGCTGAATAAAATGCAACCCTTTGAAGTGAAAAGGATCATCATCCGATTCCATGATCTTACGTATGCGCTTATTGAAATACTGTGGGTACTTTTTCAACAGCGCAGTTGCCTCCCCGCTCAGTGGACTATCGACATATACTTGTACGGGCGGCAATCTATTCTCCAGTTCCAACTGGTTGAGGGCATATAGCAACTCCTGGGTTCTACCAACACTAAAGGCGGGAATGATGAGTTTCCCTTTCTTTTGAACACAGGTTTTATCAATCCATTCGAAAAGTGTGTCCGGTGTACTTTTTACCTGATCATGCAACTTATTTCCATAAGTACTTTCCAGCATGATATAATCAGCCTGACTAAATGGAGCAGGTGATCTAAGAATTGCATCATTGTATCTGCCAACATCGCCACTAAAGGTAATGCGGGTGATCTTCCCATCCTCTGTAATGGCTAGGTGAACGGCTGCACTTCCAATGATGTGACCTGCATCGGTAAACATCACCGACACTTCAGGACTCAACTGGTGCCACTGATCATATTCTTTGGTTTCAAATAGTTCAATGGCTTTAGCTGCGTCTGCCAAATCATACAAGGGTTCAAATGGTGGCAAACCCTGTTTGGCTCTCCGCTTGTTGATAAAGCGCGTATCATCTCTTTGTATCTCTGCGGAATCTTCCAGCAAGATACCTGTAAGTTCTTTGGTAGCCGGGGTAGAATAGATGGGCCCTTTGAACCCCTTTCTAACAATGCGGGGTAAAAGACCGCAATGATCGATGTGGGCATGAGAGAGAATAATCATATCAATTTCTTTCGGCTCAAAACCAAAAGATTCGTTGAGCGGCTGGGTATCTTTTCCCATGCCTTGAAACAACCCACAGTCGAGCAAAATGTTGGTTCCTGAACGAAGTGTAAGCAGATGTTTTGAACCGGTTACCATTCGTGCCGCGCCGTGAAAACTTATTCTCATGTCTTTATTTTTTCTTCGCCTTAAAACTCCAGGTGATATGAAATTCGGCTACTACTTCTCCCTTTTCATTTTTACCCACAGAACGGGTGATAACGCCTGTGCCTTCCCCTGTCTGAATGGTCGACTCAATGGCTGCTTCGATTTTATCTCCGTCTTCACAGGTAAAAAGAATTAATCCGGTCGCTTTTTTGATGTACTGTGAGTCAACCCGTACGACCAGCATACTTACTGCCGGATCTCTTTTATAAATCTGACCAAAACACATTAGTCCGGTACTCATTTCAGCTGCCATTGACTGAACAGCAAAATACATGGACCGAAATGGATTTTGGGTAAACCACCAATGTTTTACTGCGATCACAGTAGATTTTTCGCTGAACTGACGAATGCGTAAACCACAAAGAAAAGCAGTAGGCAACTTCACCAGCAGAAAAAAACGAAACTGTATCGGATGAATGATTTTACTACGAAATACTCCGAATGATGGGTTCATATAATTGAATTAATTATTCATCCATAAATAGCTTTTCTCCTCCAGCGCAGCGGGTGTCCAGCTCACAAAAAATTCTTTTACTTTTTTAGCGTCATAGCTCTTCCCCAACTCAAGGTAGGAAGAGTTCTGGGTATGAATCAGCTGTCCTTCGGCATTTAAGATCAAAAAGTCCGGGAACCCAAACCGATTCGGGAATCCATATTGTTTAAATATATCGTAATTTTTGTTTTGAGGACTGAAGTTCAGGTGATAAACAACAAAAGATGCACTGAGAACCGAATCAAGCTGCTTATCTGCATGAATGAAGCGATTGAACTCTATACACCATCCACACCAATTGCCTCCAGCTTGAATCAGCACATGCTTTTTCTCTGCTTTGGCTTTCGCAATTACCCGGGTAATATCGGCTTTCGCATTGGCAAGTGGATGATACAGACTATCTGCTCCCCGGACAGACATCACACAAAAAAGTAAAAAGGTAATAAGTGATGGGCGCATATTCTATTTTTACAACAACAACGCAGCAAGGGCATAGTCAGCCACCAGTATCAGAATACAACTTACAACAACAGCACTGGTGCTGGATCGACCAATCTCCAGTGCGCCCCCTGAAACATTGTATCCAAAATAACAGGAAATACTGCTGATGATAAAAGCAAACGTATACGATTTATAAAGGGCGAAGTTAATATTGTAAAGATTCAAATTCTGACGCAGTCCGATGTCATAAATATCTGGTGCCAGTATGCCAGTGATACCTCCCACAAATCGGCCACCCCAAATACCCAGAACGGCCGATATCACTACCAGGCAAGGCATTACAACCAGTGAGGCGAGTATTTTGGGCATGATCAGGTAACTCTTGGTATTGATACCCATGATCTCCAGGGCATCAATCTGTTCACTAATTCGCATATTTCCCAGTTCGCTGGCAATTTTACTGCCGACCACCCCGGCCAAGACAACACATAATACGGTAGGAGAAAGCTCGAGAATCATGCTGTCGCGAACAATCTGAGCAATGGTAGCAGCAGAAACCAGTGGACTGACAAGCTGATAAGCTGTTTGTATGGTAGTTACTGCCCCTAAAAACACAGAGATAATCACCACAATCGGTAGTGCCCCCAAACCTATCTCAACGCATTGATGCATGAATTCCTTCCAATACATACGATAACTCTCCGGTCGGGTAAACATACCCTTCAGCATGAGTAGATACGTACCAAAATGCGTGAATATATTCATCGGGTGTAGCGACTTATTTTTTTCTTTTCTTCAAACGTTTCCACCAATTACTCTTTTGCACGAAAGCATCGGTATCTATCCTGCACTTCAACTGAGCATCAACAACCGCCACTGTTGCCATATTAATGATGTTGCGAACAGTGCTGCCTAGTTGCAAAACATGCACCGGTTTCTTTAGCCCCAGCAATATAGGTCCAATGGCATCCGCTCCACCCACTTCTTTCAACAGGTTGTATGCCACGTTGCCGGCTGTCAGGTTAGGGAAGATCAGCACATTTACGTCCTTATCAACCAGATCACTAAAAGGATAATTGTCACGCAGGATCTCCTTGTTGAAGGCGAGGCTGCCTTGCATTTCACCATCCACAATCATGGATGGATTTCGCTGCTTTAGCAAGCGGGTTGCCTCGGCTACCAATCGTGCTTCCGGGGAATCGCTGCTGCCAAAATTACTATAGCTCAGCATGGCTATGCGTGGTGTCAGATTGAAATTCTTTACTTCCTTGGCTACGATCTGGGTAATGTCAGCCAGTTCTTCTGCTGTGGGGTGAAAATTTACTGTTGTATCGGCCAGGAACAATGGACCTTTCTTTGTTAAGAGGAGATACATTCCGGCAATCTTCTTAACACCTTCCTCCGTACCTATGATCTGCAGGGCAGGTCGGATAGCTTCTGCATAATTTTTTGTCAATCCACTCAACATGGCATCGGCATCGCCTGTTTCCACCATCATACAGCCGAAATGATTTCTATCCTTCATCATCTTCACACTCTCATAACTATTGACACCCCTACGCTGACGTTTTTTAAAGAAAATTTGTCCGTAAAACTCACGTTTGGATTCCTGTTCGTCACTTCTTGGATCGATGATAGGTATGTCCGCCAGATCAATGTTATTTTCTTCAGCAATCTGATTGATCTTAATAGGATCGCCCAATAAAATAGGATAAGCAATGCCTTCATCATATAAAATGCTGGCAGCTTTAAGTATTTTCTGGTTATCGGCTTCAGCGAATAGCAATCGCTTCGGATCTCTTCTCGCTTTATTACCCAATACGCGCATCAGTTGGTTATCTAATCCCAGTCGCTTATTCAGTTCAACTACATATGCATCCTTGTCGGCAATAACTTTTTGCGCAACACCGCTTTCGATTGCTGCCTGTGCAACGGCCGGGGCAACTGCAGAGAGTAACCTTGGATCGAGTGGCTTGGGAATGATGTATTCGGGACCGAAAGCCATGTTCTGCTGGTTGTATGCCATGTTAACGATATCCGGTACCGGCAATTTGGCCAATCCTGCGAGGGCATGAACAGCCGCCAGCTTCATCGGCTCATTTATTTGTTTGGCGCGCACATCAAGTGCCCCGCGAAATATATAAGGGAAGCCGAGAACATTGTTCACCATATTGGGATAATCAGAACGACCCGTCGCCATGATGATATCTTTCCGAACAGAGGTAGCGAGCTCATAAGTAATTTCCGGATCGGGATTGGCCATTGCAAAAACAATGGGATTTTTAGCCATCGATTTTATCATGTCTGTCGTCACGACATTGCCAACACTGAGTCCAAGAAAGACATCTGCATCTTTCATCGCTTTTTCGAGGTTCCAGTCTTTTTTATCAACGGCGAACTTACGCTGGATGTCACCGAGATCAGGTCTTCCGCTATGAAGCACACCCTCTTTATCAAAGAGAATGAAATTGCTGTAGCGGGCCCCAAGGGCAACATATAGTTGCACACAAGCCATGGCAGCAGCACCGGCACCATTCACAACAAACCTGACCTTTTCAATTTTTTTCTTTTGTAATTCAAGGGCATTGAGCAAGGCAGCGCTGCTGATGATAGCGGTACCATGCTGGTCGTCGTGCATCACCGGAATATTCATTTGCTCCCGCAACTGCTTCTCAATATAAAAGCATTCGGGTGCCTTGATGTCTTCCAAATTAATGCCACCAAATGTGGGGCCGAGCGACTTCACGATTTGGACAAACTTATCGGGGTCTTTTTCGTCGATTTCTATATCAAAAACGTCAATATCTGCGAATATCTTAAAAAGTACACCCTTGCCCTCCATCACCGGCTTACTGGCAGCGGGGCCGATATCACCCAAACCCAATACGGCGGTTCCATTGGTGATAACTGCTACCAGGTTGCTTTTGGCGGTGTATTTATATACATCCTCCGGATTGGCTGCAATTTCCTTGCAAGGCTCAGCAACACCCGGACTATAGGCCAGTGACAAGTCACGTTGGGTCTTGGCCTCTTTGGTGGGGATGACCTCTATTTTACCGGGTCTACCACTGGCATGGTATTCCAGTGCCTGTTCCCTGCGTAATTCAGTTTGTTTAGTCATGAGGGGGTATTTCTGTCACCAATGATATATACGAAGTTATTACAAGTAGTTAAAATAAGGGCATTAATTTGGAAGCCGGCATCAGGCTGTTACAGGCTGAACCGTAGCACCAAGGTAAGCCATCACACCCATACCGATCTCAATGGCATTTTCATCGATATTAAATCGGGGGGTATGCACCTGGTGAATAATGCCTGCTGATTCATTACGTACCCCGAGGCGGAAGAAGCAGCCGGGTATTTGTTGGGAATAATATCCAAAATCTTCAGCGCCCATGCGTAATTCAGTTTCTTTGACCTGGTCCTTTCCCATCCAGTCAGCTGCTTTTGCCCAAACCTCATCCGTAAATACTGGATGATTTTCAACAGCAGGATAACCGATATCAATGTGTATGTCAACCTCGGCACCCATTCCTTCCACCAAGGCTTTGGTTTGTTTCTTTATTAATTCATGTGCCTTGTAACGCCAATTTTCATCCATGGCCCTAAAGGTTCCCATCAACTTCACCTCACTGGGTATCACATTGGTTGTGTGACCACCCTGGATAGAGCAAATCGATAAGACAGAGGGAGTAACCGGATTATTGTTGCGCGAAATAATTTGTTGTAAGGAAACCACCAGGTGAGAAGCAATCAGCAGGGTGTCTGCAGTCAGGTGTGGTGCTGCAGCATGACCACCCTGGCTCCGAATGGTGATATAAATTTCATCGGCACTCGCCATTACCCTACCCTTACGAAAACTCAGTTGACCACAAGGCAAACCGGGATGAACATGCAGGGCTATGATTCCTTGGGGAGCTGGGTTGGAGAGAACACCATCGCGAATCATATAACTGGCACCACCTGGATTTTTTTCCTCGCCCGGTTGGAAAATCAATTTGATGGTGCCTGACCAGGCATGTCTCAATTCATGTAATATTTGAGCTGCTCCCAGAAGGACAGAGGTATGTACATCATGTCCGCAGGCATGCATCACCCCTTTATTGAGCGAGCGATAAGAAACGTCATTTTCTTCCTGAATGGGCAATGCATCCATATCGGCCCGTAATGCCAAGACTCTGCTGGAAGGATCCTGACCTTCAATGATACCTACTACGCCCGTTGTCGACATAACTTGAAAGGGAATTCCGATTGCTGACAAACGCGCTTGCACATAATGAGCGGTTTCCACCTCATGGTAACTCAATTCGGGGTGTGCATGCAGGTGTCTCCGAACTGCTATGTATTCAGGAGCGTGTTGTTCAGCCAGGTTTTTTATCTGCTCTGCCAGCATAATCAAGGTTTGAGGGTCAGTTCATCTTCCCTGGGATTGTATTCCACCGCATCTTCCACTATGTATACACCTCGGGTATAAAATTTATTCAATTGCGCCTTGAACAATTCAGCGTCTTCTTTTTTTATGAAATTGCCTACACGTACTTTGAAGTTAGGACTCTGATAGATGATATAAGATTTATGCTCAGGAAAATTTGATAAAAGTTCTGCTTTCGTCCGAAATGCATCATCCCGCTTATTGGTGCTGATCACTTGAATTCGAAATCCTTTGTAAAGTCCATTTCCTGCCATCATGGACTGTTTGCGGTTAATAATTCGCTGCTTTTGCGTCAAGATTTCCATTCTGGAATCCTGTTGAACAATAACTGTATCCTTTATGGAAGCAGACGCTCCCCAGGTTGGGATACAGATAATCAGAGCAAATAAAGAAGTCATATACGCAATTAAAAATGTCAGCAGATGATTCAATAAGCAGTCCTATCAGTTGTCTTTTCCTGAACGATGGCAACACTGGCACTACAACCCAATCGGTCGGCGCCGGCTGCAACCATTTCACAAGCCTGTTCATACGTCCGAATACCCCCCGATGCTTTTATTTTTACTGAGGCAGGCAGGTGTTTCCTGAATAATTGCACCGCTTCTACCGTTGCGCCTTTTTCAGCATACCCGGTAGATGTTTTCAAAAAGTCAATACCTGCAGCACCATAAATATCACAACAGGTAATGATTTCCTCCTCCGTTAATACACCCGACTCAATGATCACTTTTACAACCTTCTGCTTACTTCTTATGACTGGTAACAGATGACTGATTTCATTGGCAATGTAAGTCCAGTCCTGATTTTTAATTGCCAATATGCTAGCCACAATATCCAGTTCATCTGCGCCATCTACCATAGCGAGAACCGACTCAGCGATCTTTGCCTCAACAGCAGAGTAGCCAAAGGGAAAGCCGATGACTGTTGCCACCTTCACGCCACTGCCTGCCACCTGCTCACAGGCAATTTTCACAAAAGGAGGTGGAACACATACGGCTGCAAACTGATGCGCAATGGCTTCGCCACATAATTGTTCAATATCCTGAACAAGGGCTGTAGGCTTTAGCAAAGTATGATCTATCAGGTGGTTCAGTTGCATGCTGGTAGCATTTACCCGTGCAGTCTTTACGACTCACGTCCGTGACATGCTTTGAATTTTTTTCCACTACCGCAGGGGCAAGGATCATTGCGCCCGATCTTGGGTGCAGCGACAACCGGTTGTTGCTTTTCTGCAGATGGATCAAAATATTCATTTTCAGTAGGTGCACCGGTGAGGTCCATCTTACTGGTACTCATCCGGCTCATATCTGTTTTCTCCTGGCGACCTTCTTTCAGTTCATCTCCCTCATTCAGTGGAATGTTGGCATGACAGAGGAATTGAACAATTTCTCTGTTCACTTCCGCATCCATTTTCCGGAAGAGTTCAAAAGCCTCCATCTTGTAGATCACTAAAGGATCTTTTTGTTCATAGGAAGCTGTTTGCACGCTCTGCTTCAGATCATCCATGGAACGAAGGTGTTCCTTCCAGGCATCATCAATGATAGCGAGGGCTGAAGTTCTTTCGAGGGCATTCACCATCTCAAGACCCTTACTATCGATGGTCGCCTGCATGGGTGAAAGCACCTGTATCAATTTTTTACCATCAGTAAATGGCACTACTACATTTTCAATATGCCTACCCTGTTGAATACGGATATTGCTGAATACGGGGATGGACTGTTTGCGCATCTCAGCTTTTTTCCGCTCATAGGAAGCCATTGAAGTACGATAGATCAATTCCGACAAGTCGGCATGTGATTTTCGATTCATTTCATCTTCCGAAAAAGGCACATCAATGCCAAAATTTACAATAATAGAAAGACGGAATCCTTCGAAGTCGTTCATGTCTTTATAAGCTGCCACCTGTTCTTCTGCAACGGAATAGAAGGCATTGTCTAGATCAAGGGCCAGTCTTTCACCAAACAGCGCATGGTTTCGTTTTGTGTATATCACAGAGCGCTGTTTGTTCATAACATCATCGTATTCCAGCAAGCGCTTACGGATACCAAAGTTGTTCTCTTCGACTTTTTTCTGTGCCCGCTCGATAGAATTGGTGATCATTCTTTCCTGAATCACATCACCTTCTTTGTAGCCTGCAAAATCCATTACTTTCGCAATTCGCTCGCTACCGAACATGCGCATCAGGTCATCTTCCAATGACACAAAAAAGAGAGAGGAACCCGGATCTCCTTGTCGTCCGGCACGACCTCTGAGCTGGCGGTCAACACGGCGTGATTCATGTCTTTCCGTACCCAGAATGGCCAATCCACCGGCTTCTTTTACCCCGGGTCCAAGCTTAATATCGGTACCTCGACCTGCCATGTTGGTGGCGATGGTAACAGCGCTGGCAAAGCCTGCCTCTGCTACTACCTGTGCTTCTCTTGCGTGCTGCTTGGCATTTAATACGTTGTGGGGAATTTTGTTTTGGGTGAGCATGCGGCTAAGCAATTCACTCACTTCAACGGACGTAGTTCCTACCAGCACCGGACGTTTGGCTTCACGCAGGCGAATGATCTCTTCGATTACCGCCTTATATTTTTCACGCTTCGTCTTAAATAAAAGGTCTTCCTGGTCTTTTCGTATAGCAGTCACATTTGTTGGAATACTAACTACATCCAATTTATATATATCCCAGAATTCAGATGCCTCCGTTTCCGCCGTACCGGTCATGCCGGCAAGTTTATGGTACATGCGGAAATAATTCTGCAGCGTAATGGTGGCATAGGTTTGAGTAGCCGCTTCGATCTTCACGTTCTCCTTCGCTTCAATCGCCTGGTGCAATCCATCAGAATACCTTCTGCCATCGAGAATACGACCGGTTTGTTCATCCACAATTTTCACAGATCCATCCATCACCACATATTCAACATCTTTATCAAATAGTGTATACGCTTTGAGCAATTGGTGCACTGTATGGATACGGTCGGCTTTTACCGAATATTCATTGATGATACCTTCTTTGCGATGGAGCTTTTCATCTGTGCTAAGTGCATTATCTTCTTCTACAGATGACAGCGAGAGGCTAATATCGGGGAGAACGAAGAAGTTGGGATCTTCACCGGAACGGGTGATGAGTTGAATACCTTTTTCGGTCAGTTCTACTGAATTGTTTTTCTCTTCAATATAGAAGTACAAATCAGCATCTGCTTTGGGCATTTCCTTCGACTGATCGGCGAGGTAGTAATTTTCTGTTTTTTGAAGAATCACACGAATACCCGGCTCGCTCAGGAACTTAATCAAGGCATTATTCTTAGGAAGTCCGCGGTGGGCACGAAACAGTGCCAATCCACCTTCTTTGGGATCATCGTTCCCTTCGACAATTTTTTTGCGGGCTTCATTCAAAAACTGGTTAACGGCTCTTTTCTGTGCATCGACCAATTTTTCTATCCGAGGTTTTAATTCAAAGAATTGTTGTTCACCGGTTACATGTCCTATGGGTCCGGAAATGATCAACGGTGTACGCGCATCATCAATTAAAACGCTATCCACCTCATCCACCATAGCAAAGTGGTGTTTACGCTGAACCATTTCACCGGGGGTATGCACCATATTGTCGCGGAGGTAATCAAAACCAAATTCATTGTTGGTACCATAGGTAATATCTGCGAGGTAGGCATTCCGTCGGGCCTCACTATTTGGCTCATGCTTATCGATACAGTCAACCCGTAAACCCAGCCATTCAAACAAGGGGCCGTTCCATTCGCTATCACGTTTGGCGAGATAATCGTTCACGGTTACGATGTGAACACCTTCCCCTGCGAGGGCATTTAAGTAAGCAGGTAAGGTAGATACCAATGTCTTTCCTTCACCTGTTGCCATTTCAGCAATTTTTCCCTGGTGCAAAACCGAGCCGCCAATTAGCTGTACATCATAATGCACCATGTTCCAGGTAATCTTTCCCCCACCGGCCGTCCAGCCATTGGTGAAAATAGATTCATTGCCCTGAATGGTGATGTACTGCTTTTTAATGCTCAGCTCTCTATCCAAATCAGTAGCAGCACTGCGCAGTGTTTCATTCGATGAAAAACGTCGCGCCGCCTCTTTCACAACAGCAAAGGCTTCGGGTTGAATGATGGCGAGTACCTCTTCAATTTTTTTATCCCGATCTTTTCTCAGCTTATCAATGTTACGATAGATTTCATCTCTGCCATGGATGTCTTCCACCGGTAATTCTTCAGCCGCATTTTTTTGTTCCTGAATGATATTGTCAATGGCGGAAAGGTGGGTGCGAATCCGCTCCCTGAATTCAAGGGTTTTCCCACGTAGTTCATCATGACTTAATTCCTGCAGCTTGGCATAGCAAGCCAAAGACTCCTGCACCACAGGCATTATTTTCTGAACATCTTTCTCACTTTTACTGCCACCGAATAATTTTGAAATAAATTTGAGCATAATTTAAACCTCGTTGATCGTTTCTATAATTAGCCAAAAAAGATGCTGAATCTGTTTTTACGACAATTTGGCATCTTTCTAGGAGCGGTCAAAGGTAAACAATTTGGCACCATACCGGGGCAAATGACTGCTGAACCGGGGTGCACATTTAAAAGTTAATGTAACTATGTCCATCCGATCCATTGCGCTCGTCCTGCTGTTGCTTTTTGCCGGTTTTAGTGTTTCCGGGCAAACCCTCCAATGGGATTCGCTCAATAAAAGAAGGCTGGCCATTAACCAACAGCACCTCTATATGCTGGGAGCCTGGGGTGCTGCCAATATTATTCAGGGGAGTATCTCCGCCAGCAATGCCACCGGAAGTGCCCGCTATTTCCACCAAATGAATGCATATTGGAATACCGTCAATGTAGCCATTGCAGGTCTCGGACTTTGGGGACTCCGTCAACAGATGAAACAAACTTTTGGTCCAGCTCAAATGATACAGGAACAGCGTGCACTGGAGAAGTTGCTGCTGTTGAATACCGGTCTGGATGTAGCCTATATAAGTACGGGTCTTTATCTGCGTGAAAAGGGATTGCGGTTGAACAATGACAGGAACAAGGGATTTGGCAATAGCCTTATTTTTCAGGGCAGTTTCCTGCTGGTGCTCGATTTGGTGCAATATTTCACCCACCTGAAAAATGGCAAGGCCCTGCAGGACCAGGTCAATAAATTACAATGGAATGTTGGCATGAATGGGGCAGGGCTCACCTATCGATTCTGACACCTTTTCGCTGATTTTACAGGCGATTTTTGCACAGGGCAATGGATTTTCACCCTGTTTTGGTTAGTTTTGCACCCCGAATACAGCAGCAACCTACATTGTTGTACGTATTCAAATTGTAATTCAATCGAATATAAATATAATTTTTTTCTATGCCAGGCCAATTGAAGGAAGTCCGGAACAGGATTAAAAGTGTACAGAGTACGCAGCAGATTACCAAAGCCATGAAAATGGTGAGTGCTGCTAAATTGCGCCGGGCACAGGATGCCATCACGCAAATGCGTCCGTATGCCGGGAAGTTGCAGGAAATGTTGACCAATATTGTTAGCAATATGGATGGAAGTGTTTCCATCAAGTTGGCCGAGGAGCGTTCGGTAGAAAAAGTACTGCTGATTGTGATTACCAGTGACAGAGGGTTATGCGGTGGTTATAATTCTAATATTATCAAACTGGCAAAAGCTACTATTGCAGAAAAATATGCCACGCAACAAAAAAAGGGTCAGGTAACTGTGTGGAGTATTGGCAAGAAGGGCTGGGAGGCCATGAATCGTGCGGGCTACCCTACTGATGCCCGCTTCAGGGACATCTACCTGAACCTGGGATTTGCTCCGGTACAGGAGGCTGCAGCTGCGGCCATCACAGCTTTTGAAAATAAGTTGTTTGACGCAGTTGAAGTTGTTTATAGTGAATTCAAAAATGCTGCTACGCAGAAATTTGTTTGCGAGCAGTTTTTGCCCATCAAGAAAGTGGTGAGAAAAGCTGGCGAGAAAAAATCTGATTTTATTTTCGAACCCGCCAAGGAACAATTGATTGCCGAATTAATGCCGAAAATTCTTAATACACAGCTGTACAAGGCAGTATTGGATGGGAATGCCAGTGAACATGGTGCAAGAATGACAGCCATGGATAAGGCCAGTGACAATGCCAATGAGTTACTGAAATCGCTTAAGATCAGCTACAACAGGGCCAGACAAGCAGCCATCACTACTGAATTAACGGAGATTGTAAGTGGCGCAGCTGCCTTGCAAGGTTCCTAATTGAAATTAATAGCTAACCGGTTACCTTTACCTATACCATGGAGTTAAGTCAGATCATACCGCATATTGAAGTATTGATTTTCGCGAGTGAAAAACCACTCACTTCTGCGGATGTATTAGAGCTGATCAACAATGCCTTTGGTTTTATGGAAGAGCGAGCTACCAAAGAGCAAGTGGAAGCAGCCCTGGAGGGTATCCGTGAAAAATACAGTGCCGAATTTTATCCCTTTGAAGTTAAACAGAGTGGTGGCGGCTGGCAATTCCTGACTAAGTCGATGTATCACCCGACTGTGGCTCAGCTGAATGGAGAAAAATATCTGAAGCGCCTTTCCAACGCTGCGCTGGAAACCTTATCCATCATTGCCTACAAGCAACCCATTACAAAAGGCGAAATCGAAGCCATCCGTGGAGTGAACAGCGATTACAGCATCCAAAAATTGCTGGAAAAAGAATTGATCATCATCAGTGGCAGGAATGAAAATCTCCCTGGCCGTCCACTGGTTTATGCTACATCGCAAAACTTCATGGACTATTTTGGCATCAATTCATCGGATGACCTGCCCCAGATAAAAGAAGTATTGGCTGACCAACTGGTAGAGCCTACTGCCGTGCAGACCCTAGAAAATGCGAATTCAGTAGATACATTGGCAGTTCCTGATGAAGAACCCTCTGAAGCAGTTGAAGATACGCCTGCTACCTCCGACAGCAGTGATGCTGGCTCCGGTGAATGATATCGCTAATCGCCTGCTATAAAAATTCACAAGTATAGTATATTCGCAACATGCAGGCACTTCTCTCCGACTCAACCTTTCTGCAACTGGCAGCAAATTACGGTACACCCTTATACGTTTATGCTGGTGAAAAGATTGAAGAACAATATAACCGCCTGCAAACTTCTTTTGATCCGCGTACTACCCGATTTTTTTATGCCTGTAAGGCACTCACGAATCAGCACATTCTCCGGTTGGTTCAAAAACTGGGCTGTGGTGTAGATTGCAGTTCTATACATGAGGCCTATATGGCTGTGAAAGCCGGTTTTAGTCCCGACCGCATACTCTATACCAGTAATGGCATCTCCTTTGAAGAGATAGAGGCAGCCGCTTCCCTGGGTATTCATATTAATATAGATAGCCTGAGTAACCTGGAGAAGATGGGTGCCCGATTTGGACATGATTATCCCGTTGGTATCCGGTTAAGACCAAACATCATGGCAGGTGGTAACCTGAAAATTTCTACCGGCCATGAGCAAAGTAAATTTGGTATACCCATTGAACAGATGCCAGCGATTTTAGATATCGTACATCGATACAATCTCCACATACGGGGACTGCATATCCATACCGGCAGTGAAATTAAGGACGTCAAGATTTTTTTACAGGGTGCTCAACTGCTGCTGGATCTGATGGATCAGTTTCCTGAGCTTTCTTGTATTGATTTGGGAGGAGGATTTAAGGTGCCTTACCAACCGGGGGAGTCAGGTACCGATATTCGGCAACTGGGCGAAGAAACAGCTGTCATTCAGCAGGCAATGAGCCGGAAAGCCGGAAGACCAATTGAGATTTGGTTTGAACCCGGAAAGTACCTGGTAAGTGAATGTGGCTATCTGATAACGCGGGTAAATGTGCTCAAGCAAAATGGATCCATTGAAATAGCCGGCATTGACAGTGGTTTCAATCACCTGATTCGACCTATGTTTTATGAAGCTTACCACCATATCCGCAACGTAAGCCATCCCGATCTATCAGAAAAGGAGTATACCATCACGGGAAATATCTGTGAAACCGATCAGTTTGCTTCCAACAGGTTATTACCCACCATCAGTGAAGGCGATATACTGGTTTTTTTCAATGCGGGTGCATATGGCTACGAAATGTCGAGCAGTTACAATGCCCGTTCCAAACCCGCACAGGTATTGATATATCAGGGTGAAACCCGCCTGATCAGCCGTCGTGAAACACTCGATGACCTGCTCCATTTGCAAATTTTATAGTAGTTTTAGCATTGCATTCATCGGCAGATCATTTTTCATGATAGAGATTCAGCACATACATAAAAGTTTTGGAAACAAAGTCATACTGGAAGACATCAGTGCTGTGATGGATGCAGGAAAATGTAACCTTATTATTGGCAGCAGTGGTAGTGGAAAAACCGTTCTGACTAAATGTATGGTAGGTCTGTTCCGACCCAATCAGGGAAAGATTCTTTTTAATGGCAAAGACATGTTGGAGATGGAAGACGACGATCGAAAAATGTTGCGTCAACAGATCGGTATGTTATTTCAGGGAACAGCGCTTTTCGATTCCATGACGGTAGAAGAAAATGTTTTATTTCCATTGAATATGTTCACCAAATGGACCACCGGAGAAAAGAAGAAAAGGGTAGATGAGGTATTGGATCGTGTCAACCTGCTGGAAGCTCAAAAGAAGTATCCTGCTGAAATCAGTGGTGGTATGAAGAAAAGGGTGGGTATTGCCAGGGCAGTCGTGATGAATCCAAAATACTTGTTTTGTGATGAACCCAATTCCGGACTAGATCCACAAACTTCGATGGTAATTGATAAACTGATTCTTGAGATCACCCGCGAATTCAACATCACCACCATTGTAGTCTCTCATGACATGAACAGCGTGATGGAGATTGGTGACCACATCATTTATCTGCACCAGGGCCGGAAACAGTGGGAGGGCAGTAATAAAGATATCATCTTCAGCAAAGACCAACTGCTGAATAATTTCATCTTCGCTTCTGAGTTCTTGCAGGATGCAAAAGAAATGAGGATGCTCGAGCAAATGAATAAGCAGCAACCGCAATAATGAAAGTCAATTCCTGTTTCTTTTACTTCTTTTTTCTCATCCCAGGGCTTTTATTCAGTATTGCTGTCAGCGGGCAATCTCAACCTGCAACAGATACCAGCCTACCCGCCTTCCACCTCCAACTCATAGACAGCAGCTTCTATGTCAGCAATCAACCTACCAGCAGAAAATTTATAGCAATTATCTATTTCTCACCTGATTGCGGACACTGTTTAGACATGACAGAAGCGTTGGCGCAAAAAGCGGATAGCCTGGCCAGTACACTGGTGCTGATGGTTGCTTATAAGCCCCTGCAAGAACTGCAACAGTTCAGCGAACGATATCGATTAAAGCTTTTCCCAGGCATCCTCGTGGGGCAAGATATTTCCTATGCCATAGTTCCATTCTACCGAATAGAATATACTCCTTTTGTGGCGTTATACGGACCAAAAAGGGAGTTAATCCGAACCTGGCGGTCACCGGAACAACCCTTCCGGATAGAGGAATTGCTGACAATGCTGCATACAAAATAACAAGTTTTTCACAGCGCACAGAATTTCCGAACCCCTACCTTTGCGGTGTTAAAATCATTCCCTCACTTATATTTCAAATCGTATGAAAATTACTGTAGTAGGTGCAGGCGCCGTCGGGGCCACATGTGCCGATAACATTGCCCGGGCGGAACTCGCCGATCAACTGGTTTTACTTGATATCAAAGAAGGCCTGGCTGAAGGCAAAGCCCAGGACATGATGCAAACAGCTACCTTATTAGGCTTTGATACCCGTATTACCGGTAGCACCAATGACTACAGTAAGACAGCCGGCTCAGAAGTAGTAGTGATTACTTCCGGGATACCACGCAAACCGGGTATGACCCGAGAAGAACTGATTGGTACCAATGCAGGCATCGTAAAGGGTGTTACCCAGCAGATCTTGGAGCACTCTCCGGATGCGATCATCATCGTGGTGAGTAACCCTATGGATACCATGACCTACCTGACGCTGACTACTTCAGGCCTTCCCAAAAACCGTATCATCGGAATGGGTGGCACGCTGGACAGCTCTCGTTTTAAATACCAACTTAGCCAACACCTCGGTTGCAGTCCAGCTGATTTGAATGCCATCGTTATAGGAGGCCATGGTGATACAACCATGATACCCCTTATCGGACATGCTACCTGGAATAGTATTCCTGTCACCAATTTCCTTTCGGAAGCACAACAACAACAAATCGTAGCTGACACGATGGTAGGTGGTGCTACCCTGACCAAATTGTTAGGTACTTCTGCCTGGTATGCCCCGGGAGCTGCAGGAGCCGCCTTAGTAGAGAGTATAGTGCGTGATGAGAAAAAACTCTTCACCTGCTGTGTTTCCCTAAATGGTGAATATGGTCAATCTGATATTTGCCTCGGAGTTCCTGTAGTTATCGGAAAATCTGGCTGGGAGAAAATTGTTCCAATGAACCTGACTGATGCTGAAAACGACCTCTTCAATAAGAGTGCTGAGGCAGTCAGAAGCATGAACGAAGTACTGAAAACTTTATAAGCCCTCACCCCGCCATCGCGGGGTGTTTTTTTTTCACGATTACCTGACTTTGATTGACAGCAGCTCATCTGTCCAGGACTGTATGCGGGGAATATCCTGGTTCTCCATGCACTTAAAATGTTTTTTCGGACAATTGTCATACCCAATTTTACTGCAGGGCCGGCAAGCAAGCGATACTTCAGACAAACGATGATCAACTACATGGTTACCATAGTATGGCGTCATACCAAATGCAGGTACTGTATTTCCCCAAATGCTGATGATTGGTTTTTTAAAAGCAGCAGCTATGTGCATTAGTCCGGTATCGGGTGTAATAACCACCCGCGCTTTTTGAATCAGATCAGCACTTTCATGCAGTGAAAACTTACCACAGGCATTATAGACTTTGACAGGATCGGCTGCAGCAATCTGCTCACCGCGGGCATGGTCTTCTTTCCCGCCTAATAGAATCAGGGGGAAAGATATTCTTTTACAGAGCTCAATACACCGATGCACAGGCAACTGCTTGGTAGCATGCGCTGCACCAATAACCAATGCGATATATCCCATCTGATGTGAGAAAGGAATATCATGGGGTGTAATATGTTTTTTTTCCGGAAGAAAGTAATCTAAGCCTTCTCCATCATTAACCACCCCCAACGAACGAACCGTTGCGAGGTACCTATCTACAATATGGGCATTAGGTAAGCGATTGATTTTACAAGTAGTCAGCAACCATTTCTGAAAGTTGAGCTTATGAAAGGAATTGGCGGGTATTTTTCCCAGTGCACGTTTTATCTGCCAGGTACGCAGGTTATGATGCAAATCAATAATTGCGTCGTATTTCTCTACTTTTAACTGATGGAACATCAATGTCTTACTCAGACCAAGTGTGATGATCTTATCAACATAAGGATTGGCTTCGAGAATGGAACGATAATTCTCTTTGGTAAGATAATGCAGCTCTACATCCGGTAGCTGTTTTTTTATGCAACGGAGTACTGGAGTCGTGAGAACGATATCGCCAATTGATGAAAAACGAATTACCAGCAGCTTCATAGCAATGTATTCATTGTAAAAGTAATTGCTTCCGCCATATAATGTTGAATAGGTTGGCCGGGAGAAATGGCTTTCTATTCCTCAACGTAATTGAGATCTTTATGAAATGTCTCTTCGGTATGGTAAAAAGCCAGTAAAGTTATACTCATAACAATCGCGCCCGTAACCATGCCACTTGTTGACAGATTCCAGCCATAGGTTTTCTGAAAAAGATCTAGGAACATTAAATTGATCAAAGGAAGTGCCCCACGCACCATATTGGGAATAGTAGTTGCAGCTGTTGCACGCAAGTTAGTACCAAACTGTTCCGCACCCATGGTTACAAAAATTGCCCAAAAGCCGGTGCTGAAACCCAGGTAAGCACAAACAGCATACATGGTTGAATCTGAGGTGTTAAGCGGGCTGAAATAGAAAATCAAGCCCAGAATAGACATGATATAAAATATCAGCAGTGCTTTTTTACGGCTTCTGAAATATTGACTCACCAGACCGATAACTATATCTCCGGAAGCAATTCCCACATAAGCAAACATGATGGCACGTCCGCTATCAATGGAGGTAGATCCGAAAAACTCACCTGCAAATCTATTGCTGAAATTGACCAAAATTCCTATAACATACCAAGTGGGAAGGCCAATCAAAATCGCCAGTATGTACTTCTTAAATCGAACTGTATTATTGAAGAACATCGTAAAGTCTCCAAGACTTACTTTTTTTTCTTTTACATCTTTGAACATGCCACTCTCTGCTACCGATATACGTAACAGCAACAAACCTACCCCGAGAATGCCCCCAATTTTATAGCACAGACGCCAATCGTCGTTCGTCAGATGATACATAAAATAGGCAAATACAGCCCCAAATAATCCGATACCCGCCACCAGCGATGTTCCTACCCCGCGTTTTTCTTTTGGCAGTAACTCACTCACCAACGTAACGCCCGCACCGAGTTCTCCTGCCAGGCCAATGCCGGCCGCGAAACGCAGCCAGGCGTATTGATCTACTGTTTGCACATAGCCGGTAATGAAGTTTGCAACAGAGTAGAGTGCAATAGAACCAAACAAAACACTGAGTCTCCCTTTTTTATCACCCAGCGTCCCCCACAAAACTCCTCCTATCAGCAATCCGACCATTTGCCAATTCATAATTTTGGTACTGGCCGCCAGCACAGTTGCTTTATCGGTCAGGTCGAGCCCTATCCCCTTTAAACTGGGTTCACGAACAATGGTGAATAGCAGCAGGTCATACACATCAACAAAATAGCCAAGGGCTGCTACCATTACCGGTATAGAAAAAATGGAAAGTGGTTTTTGATTCATCTTCACCTTATTTATAGCGCCGTAAAATGATACAAGTTTCTGTGAAATACACAACAGCCGGCTTTTGTTACAATTTTAAAGTTACGATTCAATAGCATACAAGCATGAGTAGAATGAATACCTAGTTAATCTAGGAGCTTCCTGGTTGATTTGCCATTAAAACTGGGCATAATTTTTATCTAAAACACCACCTTTCTTAATGAACACAAACTCACAAAGCCAGAGTATATTATTTTTAAAAGGTCGGTTCAGGTCGGTAATATCGAAAAGCCGAAACCCAATGCTATCCATAAAACTCAGCACAGTAAGGGCGCTGTTATTAAATTGCTTATTCATCACCCCCACTTCTACCAGTATGATTTCAACATGATTGCGAATCAACTCCTGTGCTCCTTGTAAAACCTCAATATCTAAGCCCTCAGCATCTATCTTCAGCATCTCAGGAAAGGGCAGGTTGTTTTCTTTTACAAAGCCATCCAGCGCGACTATGGGCAATTCGGTTTGCTGGTACCCCAGCCTGGCAGCTTCCGCCGGATCCATATTAAAAGTACAGCTGTCATCCCGCTCATGATAGGTAAAGAGCAGTCTACCTGACTGACTTCCTACACCGACTGAAAAAAGTTGCACTTTCGGGAAGTGCCCAAGACTTTTATTGATAGCTGACTGTAGGTTGAGTTGGGGCTCGAATAAAATATACGTTGCTCCCGGAAAATAATGCATGCAATGCTTTGTCCAGGTACCCTTATTGGCACCGACATCAAAAATGACCTTGGGTTGATATTGTTGCTGCAGGAGGGTAGAATAAAAATTGGTAAGCAATTCTTCCTTCTCTCCTTTTTTAGAGAAAGCATTTTTTAGTCTTACCAGTAGTGATTTTTGTTTCAAGTGGAGGAGATATTATGATTCAAAATAGGATAATTAATTGATTTTTCGGGCGTAGCGGATATTCTTTTAAAATACCTGTTCATTGAATCAGCATTTATTGCCGGGAGAACTGCAGGCCAGTTGCATGTCTGTGAACTGATGTAGGTCCGCGTTAGCTCTTCCGGAATCAATCCGAGCAAAGCCTGGGTGGATTGTAAAAAAATGAATAAGGCAGTAGGGAAACAATGTCAACAAGCAAAACAAAGGCTACTGCCGATATAGGAAGTGTAAGCAATACGTGGGAGTGGTTACCTGTAATCAGATTATTGGGGCTTGGAATGACCGGCATCGGAAGCTGACTTATGAAAAATCAGTTTATAGATCAGGGGTGCTGTTGTCACGAATACGATACCCAGAACGATTACTTCAAGGTGCAGGCGCAAATCGAACCCAAATCGGGCCAGGATCCATTTTTGTAAAAAATGTCCGGCGAAGAGCATACTAAACACCCAGGCAACACAGCCTACTATATTAAAGAAGCTGAATTTCTTTTGGTCCATTCCGACAATGCCGGCCACGATTGGGGCAAACGTGCGAACGATGGGAATGAAGCGGGCGATGACGATAGCGCCACCCCCATGTTTCTCATAAAAATCATGTGCCTGAGTCAGATAACGTTTTTTGAAAAGAAGATTGTCTTTCCATTCATACATGGCATGTCCGACTTTTTTTCCAAACCAGAATCCCACAAAGTTTCCTGTTATTCCGGCAGCTGAGATTAGACTGCCAATCAGAAACAGGTCAGCTATTTCATTGCCGGTACTTATCAGGGAACGAGCCAGGTCTGAACTATAGATACCAGCCACAAAGAGGAGGCTATCACCGGGCAGGAAGAAGCCGGCGAAGAGCCCGGTTTCTGCAAAAACTACCAATATAACCAGCCACAAGCCACCATGTTCTACATAAAACTGAGGTTGGAGGAGTTGTGTCCAGTGAAATTCAGCACCAAGCAATAAAGAAAGCAACATGGAAATATTTTTGAGGAAGATGATCAGGTTTCAGCTACAGGCTGGGCCGGACCCAGCTCATTCTCCCATTTACTAACGACGGCGGTAGCGAGTGTATTCCCAAGTACATTGGTCGCTGTCCGGAACATGTCGCAAAAATGGTCGATGGGTAATATGAGGGCAATACCTTCCGGAGGTATTTTAAACATGGTACAGGTAGCCGTGACCACCACGAGTGAGGCACGTGGCACTCCGGCGATACCTTTACTGGTTAGCATTAATACCAGCAACATGGTAAGTTGGGTACCGGTATCGAGGTGAATGTTGTTGGCCTGTGCGATGGCGATGCTGGCAAAAGTCATATACATCATGCTGCCATCGAGGTTAAAGGAATAGCCCAAGGGGAGAATGAAGGAAACGATTTTATTCTTACAACCGAATCTTTCCAGTTCTTCAGTCAATTTGGGGAATACGGCCTCGCTGCTGGTGGTGCTGAAAGCAATGATCAGGGGAGAAACAATGTGGCGGAGCAGTTCCGGCAGGCGTTTCCTCAATATCAGATATCCTACGGAAAGTAATATCACCCAGAGGGAAGCAATTCCAATCAGGAAATACAGCAGGTATTTGCTATAAAAAATAAATACGTCAAGTCCTTTGGCAGCAATAACGGCGGCAATGGCTCCGAATACGCCCAGGGGAGCGACATTCATCACATAGCCCACCATTTTGAGAATCACATGGGCAACTGCATCTAATCCTTTAACGATCACTTTCGCTTTATCACCCAGGGCGGCTGTCGCCACACCAAAAAATATGCTGAAAATAACCAGCTGCAGAATTTCATTGGTAGCCATGGCTTCCACCACACTGCGTGGAACAATGTGCTCTACAAATTGTTGCAGGTTGAATTGTTGGGTATTGCTAACCAGCTTTCCTGCTTCAGCAGCATCCCCCTTCACCTCTGTAAATCCGGCACCGGGCTGGAAGAAATTCACCAACACCATACCCAATAATAAACTGACGAGTGAAGCTGCGATGAACCAGAGCATGGCTTTACCTCCTACCCTGCCTACTGATTTCAGGTCGCCCAGTTTGGCAATACCCACTACAAGTGTGGAGAAAACCAGCGGAGCGATGATCATCTGAACCAACCGGATGAAAACAGTCGTCAGTAATTTTATGTTCTTAGAAAAAGTTGCGATGAATGCGGGGTCGGCATTCCTATGAACCACATAGCCCAGAATGGCTCCTGCAATCATGGCAATCAGGATATAAAGTGTGAGCCGGTTCGACTTTTTCATACGTGCAAACAGATTGTTTTGCAAGATACTGATTCCCAGCTAAACCGGTAGCAGCGTAAAAAAGGAAGATTGGGAAGAAAAACTTTTGCTGTAAGAGCAGATAATTGCCTATTTTTCCACATAAAATTCATTAAAAGTTAACCATTTCCTTATGAGTTTATTTAGTAGAAAAAAATCCCTCGATCTATTACTAGCACAAGCTGGAGACTCTGAAAAGGGATTGAAAAGAACCCTGGGCGCAGGTAACCTAGTGGCCCTGGGTATTGGAGCCATTATTGGCGCGGGGTTATTTGTAAGAACTGCTGCGGCTGCCGGACAAGCAGCAGGACCCGCTGTTACGCTTTCTTTTATTATTGCTGCCGTGGGATGTGCATTTGCAGGCCTCTGTTATGCAGAATTCGCTTCGATGATACCCATTTCAGGAAGTGCCTATGCCTATTCGTATGTTACGATGGGTGAGACAATCGCCTGGATCATTGGCTGGGCGTTGATTATGGAATATGCATTGGGTGCGGCAACTGTATCCATTGCCTGGAGTGAATACCTCAACAAACTGCTGGGGGGGGCAGTCCCGTATGAATGGTGCCATTCGCCACTGGAGAGTTATACCGACAGTACTGGTGTTTTACACCAGGGGATCATGAATGCACCTGCATTGATTATTTTATTTCTTATTACCCTTCTACTCATCAAAGGATCCCAAGAAAGTGCCATGGTGAATGCAATTATCGTCTTCATCAAAGTAGCTATTGTAATCTTATTCATCGGTATTGGCTGGCAGTTTATTAAACCGGAAAACCATACGCCCTATATGATTCCCGAAGGCACCAAGCCGGTATTAGATGCGGCAGGTGCTGAATTGGTCAATTATGATGGATTTTTCAAGCATGGGTTAGGTGGAGTATTGGGTGGCGCTGCCATCGTTTTCTTTGCCTTCATCGGATTTGATGCAGTGAGTACTGCTGCGCAGGAAGCCAAGAACCCCAAGAGAGATATGCCCATTGGCATTTTAGGTTCACTGGTGGTTTGTACGATTCTGTACATCTTATTCGGACATGTACTGACCGGCGTTGCCAACTGGCAGGAATTTGTTGATCCGGAAAAAGGAAGAGAGGCCTCTGTAGCTTATGCCATCTCCAATTATATGAAGGGATACGAATGGCTGGCGACAGCTGTAACCGTTGCGATTTTGGCCGGATTCTCTTCAGTTATTCTGGTGATGCTGATGGGACAAAGTCGTATTTTTTATTCGATGAGTAATGACGGACTGATACCCAAAGCATTTGGAGAATTGCATCCTAAGTTTAAAACTCCCTATAAGGCGAACATCATTCTTTTTGTTTTTGTAGGGGCCTTTGCTGCTTTTGTACCCGGGCATGTGGCCGGCGACCTAACTTCTTTTGGTACGCTCTTCGCCTTTGTGTTGGTAAGCTTGGGTGTATGGATCATGCGTAGAGAAAATCCGGATATGCCCAGACCCTTCAAAACGCCTCTGGTTCCGTTAGTTCCAATTCTGGGGGCAGTAATCTGTCTTGGAATGATTTCCGCAATTGACCTGCGTACCCTCAAATTTGCAGGAATATGGATGATCATTGGACTAGCTGTTTATTTCTTATATAGTAAGAAACGAAGTAAACTCAACAGTTAAAAAAGGACTTATTCAATCATTTAGGCCGATGGAACAACAACCATCGGCCTTTTTATTGATTTACTTACCTTTGCACCTCAAATTTTTGCTTTATGGGTCGCATTTTTGAAGTTAGAAAAGCTACCATGTTTGCCCGTTGGGACCGCATGGCGAAGCAGTTTACCCGCATCGGGAAAGAAATCGTGATAGCCGTTAAAGCCGGAGGTCCCGACCCTGCCACCAATCCAGCACTTCGTCGCTGTTTTCAAAATGCCCGCAGCGTAGGTATGCCCAAAGACCGGGTAGAAGCAGCCATCAAGCGGGCCTCAGGTAAAGACACCACCAACTATGAAGAAATTTTGTACGAGGGGTATGGACCCCATGGTGTTGCCATTTTGGTGGAGACAGCTACAGATAATCATGTGAGAACGGTGGCGAACGTAAAAAGTCATTTCAATAAAGGCAACGGCGCCATGGGTACCACCGGGAGTGTAAGCTTTCAGTTCAACAAGATGGGCGTTTTCAAATTAAAGCCCGAAGGATTAAATACCGAAGAACTCGAACTGGAATTGATTGACGTTGGTCTAGATGAAATGGGAGAAAGCCTGGATGAGCAGAATAAGCCCATACTGGTTTTGCGCTGTCAGTTTGTCGACTTCGGTAAACTGCAGAAAGGACTGGAAGACCGTGGCATCACGCCCATTAGTGCGGAATTAGAATGGATACCTCAAAATACTGTTCCCGTTACCGATGAGCAAGCAGAAGAAGTAAGTAAGCTAATCGAAAGGCTCGAACAAGATGACGACGTGAACAAGGTTTTCCATAACATGGGTTGATTCGTTTCCAATTAAAAAAACATGGGTGGCCGACAACTTCTCCAAGACGAATAATTCCCCTGTCAGACGCATCGTATTTTTCGATGGCTATTGTCTTCTTTGTCAGGCCTCCGTTCAATTTATCATACAGAGAGATCCCCGTGGCTTGTTTCAATTTGCACCATTACAGGAAGAGCTGGCAAAAAAATTACTTGCACCGCTTCCAGAAAGTGGAGTAAGCAGTGTCATCTTATGGGAGGAAGGAAAGATTAGCTACCGATCGACTGCAGCCCTGCGCATTGTAAAAAAATTAAGAGGTGTCTGGCCGCTCCTTTACGTATTGATTATCGTACCAGTTTTTATTAGGGATGGCATTTATAATTGGGTAGCAAAAAACAGGTATAAGTGGTGGGGAAAATCTTCTAAATGCCTAATTCCAAAGCCCGAGTGGAAGGAAAGGTTTCCTACCTTATAAAAGATACCTGAAAAGAGTCTGCTATTACTCCCGCATCATTTGAAGTACCACGTCAACCACTTGCTCAGCATTGGGTTTTCCAAAATAATCGCCATCACTGCCGTAGCCGGTTCTGTGTTCCTTAGCAGTAAGTGAACGAGGGGCAACGTCAAGATAACGGAATGCCTGTTGCTCTTCCATGATTTTCGATAACATATAACCGGTTGCACCGCCGGGCACATCTTCATCTACCAGTAAAAGTCTGCTGGTTTTTTTGAGTGATGTGATGATGGAGTGATTTGTATCAAATGGCAGCAGGGTTTGCACATCAATGATTTCTATAGAAATATCCAGACGGGCCAACCTTTCTGCAGCATCTTCGATGATACGCAGGGTAGAACCATAAGAAACGATGGTTACATCTTCTCCCACTCTCACAACTTCCGGTATACCCAATGCAACACGATAAGACAGCGGGTTATCGGGCATTTTTTCTTTCAATCTGTAGCCATTGAGACATTCTACGATGATACCCGGATCATTGCCCTGCAATAAGGTGTTGTACATACCCATAGCCTGAACCATGTTGCGAGGTACGCAAAGATGCATCCCTCTTAGTGAATGGATCATCATACCCATAGGTGAGCCGGTGTGCCAGATACCTTCCAAACGATGACCGCGGGTGCGGATGATGAGTGGGTAGCTTTGTTTCCCAACGGTGCGGAAATGAACCGTCGCCACATCATCACTCAATGTTTGCAAAGCATATAACACATAATCCAGGTATTGGATTTCTGCAATGGGGCGGAGCCCGCGAAGGGCTAAACCGATGGCCTGGCCAACGATGGTAAGTTCACGAATACCGGTATCTGATACCCTGTCTACGCCATGCTTTTCCTGTAATCCGGCAAAGCCCTGGTTCACATCACCAATTTTACCAACATCTTCGCCAAAAGCATACACAAAGGGATTGTGGGTAAGTAGCTGATCGAAATAGCGATTAAGCACTTCATAACCATTGATCACAGGTGAGTCGGCTGAATATGCAGCAGGTACGGCGGTAACGGCCGCAGTTCGTCTGGGACCAGAATTGTATAAATAGGAATTATACAGATCACGGTTAACAGGTTGTAATTCGCTGATATAGGCTTGCAATTCTTCCAGACTGGGAGAATGGGGTGCGAGTTCCATGGTCATGTGAAGAGATCGCATCACATCACGACGCAATAAATCAGCAGCAGCTGTTAGATTTGAAGCAAGTTGCTGCAATTGTTGGTATACCTCCATATCATTGGTAACCGTAGACCGAATAATTGCTGCAGCACGGGAAGCCTGCTCCCGAATCGGTAATTGATAAGCCTCCCAGGCCTGTCTTCTGCTTTCCTTCACATGTTCGCGTGCATCGGCCTCAATGGCGGAGATTTCATCTGCTGTTGCCAGTTCACACTGCAAGAGCCATTCTTTCATTTTCTTATTACAATCCCACTCCCTTTCCCACTCCAATCGCTCAGCCGGTTTGTATCGCTCATGGCTGCCGCTGGTAGAATGACCCTGCGGCTGGGTAACTTCCTGCACATGAAATAACACGGGTACATGATCCATTCGAAGTTGCTGAATAGCAGCTTCAAATACTTCGCACATACCGGCATAGTCCCAGGCTTTTACTTTATGGATGCGGATGCCGTTGGTTCCTTCTTCTTTTTCCATACCACGCAGTGCTTCAGAAACAGAACCTTTGGTGGTTTGAAAGCGGGTAGGAACCGATATGCCATATCCATCATCCCAGACAAATACAGCCAATGGAATCTGCAAAACACCAGCAGCGTTGATGGCTTCCCAAAAATGACCTTCCGAAGTGCTGGCATCACCAATGGTACAAAAGCAAACTTCATTACCTGATTTGCTGAGGTGGGAAAAAAGCTCAGGTCGCTCAGCATTACGGAATAATTTAGAGGCGAGCGCTAATCCGACAGCCCTAGGCATTTGGGAGGCCGTCGGTGCCATATCAGAGGAGCTGTTTTTTTGATTCACCAGATCGAGCCAGTTTCCTTCCTCATCTGTTACGGGTGTAGAAAAATGGGCATCCATTTGACGACCAGCGCTGAAGGGGTCGTGGTTGGGATCCGGATCACCATATAGTTGTGCAAAAAATTGCTGTACTGTAGTGATGCCTGCAGCCAGCATAAATGTTTGGTCGCGATAATAACCAGCCCGGAAGTCACCTGGTTGAAAGAATTTGGCTGCTGCAATCTGGGCTACTTCTTTACCATCACCGAATATGCCGAATTTGCCTTTGCCTGTCAACACCTCCCTACGTCCTAAAAGACTCACTTCCCTGCTGATTACAGCCAGTCTATAATCGGCTAATATGGCTTGACGAAAAGCCTCAAAAGACATCCTGCTGTCCATCTGCTCCTCTGTTAAGGCTTGTTCCATGCGGCAAATTTAGTATTACAGGAGGAATAGCAACAGGAAAAAGGCAATAAGGTGCAAAAAAAAGGGTAACCCAGGCAATAGGCTTCACCGGTATCGAATCTACAAATTGTTAAAATCTGCCAACCGGCTGTCGCAAAGCGGGTGTTTTTTGCATAAACAAGGGTAATTAACTAATTTTATGATGAAAACACACTACTTATGAAAAAACTACTTATTGCATCTTTTTGTCTGCTGGCCGCCAATTTTGTGCAAGCCCAGGAGCAGACTACTGTATCCGACAAATGGGACATCGGTAAGATGCTGGAAATTACCAATACAAATTTCAATGCCGGCGAACGGCCCGTTGGACAACCAGTTGACTTTGTTGTTGAGATAAAAAACATCGGCAAAGACACAGTAACCCTAATCAATGCCAAAGCAGGCTGCGGATGTACTACTCCGAACTTCACCCCTAATCAGCGTTTTGGCCCTGGTCAGACTGTAAAAGTTGCCATCAGCTACAACGGTGGTCAGGCAGGATCTTATGGTAAAGTAACCACCATTTATTTTGACCACGAGATGTCGCAAACAATTATGTTGACTGGTGTGGGTGTTACTCCCAAACAAGAAGCAACGCCTGCGCAGGCTGCAACACCCGTAAAACAATAACATCCATCCTCAAAGACCTATGAAAAATCTGTTAACCCTCTTAGTGTTTTTTGGTGTTGTGACCTTTGCCCAAGCACAAACGGAAGTTACTTTCGCTGAAAAGAGTCATACGTTCGGTAAAATCAAACAGCATGTACCGGTTTCACATGTATTCAGCTTTACCAATACTTCCTCCCGACCTGTAGTGATTGAAACAGCCTCGACAGAGTGTGGTTGTACTACGCCTGAACATGCAAAAGGTGCTATTATGAAAGGCAAGACCAGTGAAATCAAAGTGACTTATAATGCCGAAAACGCGGGTAGTTTCAAAAAAAATGTGAAGGTTAAATTCGCGGGCATTTCAACCGAATATATCCTCACGATTGATGGGGAAGTATTGCCTGCAAAGAAATAGATTTTTCAAAATAATACATCTAGCAAAGCGCTGTCTTCTGACGGCGCTTTTTGTTTTTGAACAGCCCGTAAAGTCGGGTTATCTTTGCAGTATGCCAAACATCAGCCAGCGGGGACAGCAAATGCCTTCCTCCCCTATCCGAAAACTTGTACCCTTTGCAGAAGCGGCCAAAAAAAAAGGTATCCGCGTATTTCACTTAAACATTGGGCAGCCAGATATTGTAACGCCTCCGGCAATGATGGATGCGGTAAGGAATATCGACTTCCGGGTGCTTGAATACAGCCACAGTGCAGGAAATGAATCTTATCGTCAGCGGCTGACCAGTTACTATGCCAGTGTGGGCATACAGGTTACCGCTTCAGAAATCATTGTTACTACTGGCGGAAGTGAAGCAATTTTATTTGGCATGCTGGCCTGTCTCGATCCGGGAGATGAGGTAATAATTCCCGAGCCCTTTTATGCCAACTACAATGGTTTTGCTGTAGCAGCGGGTGTAACAGTAGTGCCGGTTACTTCCTCCATCGACAATGGATTTGCCTTACCTCCGATCAGTGAGTTAGAGAAAAAAATCTCTTCCCGTACCAAGGCTATTATCATCTGCAACCCTAACAATCCGACCGGTTATCTATATACCGCAGAGGAGATGGAGCAGTTGAGGGTGTTGTTGCAACGCTACCAGCTGTTTCTTTTTTCAGATGAAGCTTATCGTGAGTTTTGTTATGAGGGAAATCATATCAGTGCCATGCATTTGCAGGGTGTAGAGGAGCAGGTGATCTTGATGGACACCATCAGTAAGCGATACAGTGCTTGTGGCGCCAGGTTAGGTGCACTGGTCACAAAGAATAAATCGGTATTGGAGGCTGTGCTGAAATTAGCACAGGCCAGGTTGAGCCCTCCCTCTTTTGCCCAGGTGGCAGCGGAAGCAGCCATTGACCTTCCTGCCGATTATTTTGAAGAAACACGGCAAGAATATTGTGCCCGCAGAGATTTGCTGGTAGCACGTCTCAATGCCATGCCCAGTGTTTATTGCCCTTGTCCCGGGGGAGCCTTTTATGCCATGGCGCGATTACCCATTGATGATTCAGACTTATTCTGCAAATGGCTGTTGGAATCATTTAGCCATGATGGTGCTACTGTTATGCTGGCGCCGGCTACCGGATTCTACGGTACGGCCGGCCTGGGGAAGCAGGAGGTTCGATTGGCCTATGTATTAAATAAAGATGATATTAATCGGGCTATGGATTGTCTGGAAAAAGCACTCCAGGTTTATCCGGGTGTAATCCGGAATTAATATTTATTTCATCTTAATTAGAATTTTCTAAGCAAATAATTAGTAAATTTGTGTATCAAGTACACAATATTAAGTTATTATTATTATTTTATATTCGTTCAGATGGGCACTATTATCAAATGATTATCAAATAGTTAAGTCGTTTATTGGGTTTTAAAGCAAGCAATCGTAAATTTCCCCTGTTTCTACAGGGGATTTTTATTTGGGAACCGATCGAACGAATTCTCCCTGCTCATTTTTTAGTGAATAACAAAGATTGGGGTTAACCAGACCGAACATACGGCCATTCCTGACCTCAAAACTCATGTAAGTTTTTCCATTTTCGCGCCAACCCATACCTCGTTTTTCTTCCCCCCTTTCATACCAGATAGCTTTTAGAGGTTTTCCGGAGGGATACCATTCCCGAAACCAGCCCTGATAGTTCCCTTCCTTGAAATGATATTCAAATTGCATCTGCCCATTCGACCACCATCCCTGGTGAATACTATCTTTCTCTCCCTGGTGATAAAAACGCCTGGCCTGTCTGTATCCCCCGGGATAATACCATTCAGACCAACCTTCCTCCAACCCCTCCCAATAACTTAAAGAGGCAGTTGTATGTTCATGCGTATCTTTTTCAGTTATATGTCCACTGAAAGGTTGACCACCGTAAAAATATTTTCCATTATTCAAGCTAAGTTTCGGATCATCCTTCTGAATAATCAGGTCAGGGACGACTGGAAATGGCTGGACTTTCTGCTCCTGCTCTGTTGCCAATGGTTCCTTGATGCCGCCCTTGCAACTTAGCAGGAGCCAACTACTGAAAAAAAATAGCACTTGTATTGATAGTGGCTTCATGGGTGCAACAATTTTTCAATGTCTTTGATGAGCCAATCTACTTCAACTGGTGCTGTACCCTTGTATATTCCCCGTATTTGCCCGTGCTGATCAATCAGCAATAGATTCTCTGTATGTAAAAAATCACTACTCCCCTTTTTCATCCCTAAGTCCTCATCTGCGAAAAAATCTTTTCTTGCCAACTGATAAATACTATCGCGGTTTCCGGTTAATAACCACCACCTAGCGGCATTTATTCCATTATCGACCGCATACTGATGAAGCCGTTGCGCATGATCATGCTCAGGTGTTACACTAAAACAAATGAGCTTTACTTGCTCCTCCTTTAAAAACTTTGCTTGTACCCTTTTAAGTTGGCCAACCAGGTTTCGACAAATACCTGGACAGGCAGTAAAAAAGAAGCCTGCAACATATACCCTACCTTTCAACTGAGCTGAACCAACGGTATCGCCCAATTGATTCACTAATCGAAAGGAAGAGATGGTGTGAGAAATCTTGCCAATACCCTCACCGAACCAGTGGGGCGTAAAAGATGGATCGGAATAATAGGGAAGAGAAGTATCGGCAACTTTCGTTGCACTATTTTCTGTGGAATTACAAGATACCAGACAACAGAAAGAAATGAAACCGAATAAAAAGAGTGGAAGGAGGGGGCTGAACTTATTTTCAGGCATTCGATGCGTGATCGTTTGTCTTATCTTCCCGTGTAACGGCAGCTTGTAAAACTTTCTCCGTTTCCTTATATTTTTTATACTGTGCAGCATTCAGTACCCGGCGAATTTGTTCGTCACGTTTCCTTAACTGATCATTACCCTTGAGCGCAGGAACTACAACCGACCCAGTTTTTACCGACATTGAAGAAGTATTTAGAAACTAGGGGTAAATGTATAGCCTTTCCTGATCAAAAAAGACATTTATATTAACAAAATAATACCGTTTATATAATTTGTTAATAACATGTGAGTGGCAAGAGACAATGCATAGATGCTTTTTGCCATATAAACTATTGAGTAACAGTGCCTTTGGTTCCGTAAAATCCTGCTCCGTTGATATAGGGGGCATCAGCAGTAATGTGGTAATGATAAGTTCCGTTGGGGTAGTCTGCAGTTGGAGTGGTATGTCCATGGTAGCTATCGAGATCAGCACTGACCAAGGTTTTACCATTCTCTAGTGGTCCATAAATAGGGAATCCATCCAGTAGAAATCCAATTAGGGCTGATTTGGTTTTTTGTATGGTAATATGGAGAGGCTCCACATGATAGTGATACGTTGCTGTCGGGTCTGGGTGTCCATTATACTGATCAAAAGAATTAATCTCGTTGGTCAGGGGTTGATTGGGGCCCGCAAATTGGTTATAAATGGCAACACCATTCACCGCAATACCTATGGGGCCGAGCGGGGTTGCAGCATGAGCTGGATTCAATGTGGGGTTTGCCGGTATACGAAATACAAAATTCTTTGTGCCAATTGAATTGGGATTCTTCTGAAAAGAAGGGTTCGTACCATTGTATGCCTCAAATCGGCTATCGCCGGCCGGGAAATAACAACTTTTGTGATCGGGTACACCATTACTTTTCAGCGTAATATAGTTACCATCGGAGGAGACGGTAACAGTAGCTGAAAACTTATTAAAAACTGCTGGCACCGTTGCTGTCGAAGTAGTTGTGTCTTTATCTTTTTGACAGGAGTAACTACCCAATTGCAATGCTAAGAGAGATAAAAGTTGTATGTATGATTTCATAGTTCACTATTATTCAAAAAATTAAAAAATTACAAAGATTCACTTCGCAGCCGAGGTTGATTTTTTTCTTCTTAGCTTATCAAAACACCGAACTTCTTGAGCAGCATACATCTATTTCATATTGATAATCAATTTAATGCATTCAATGTAACACTGTATGAATGTACGAAATAATTCGTGTTATCATTGAAATTGGGAGGTTTTTAACACTACATCAAGTCATACATCAGCGTGTACCAGTATCTACTATACGCTAGCATATATGGAAGAAAAGGGCTCCTACGGTATGCTTTCTCTCCTTGAAATAGCCATGAAGTAGCAAAAAAAATCGATGGGTAGTAAGGACACCTTTCGACGAAAATAAAGGCAACTGCCTTTTTGAAACTATCAATCAAGCAGGAATAAGTGAATAAGATGTTAGAACCTTTAAAAGCCTTTATCAAATGACAAATTCTGCTTTTATTTGTAAGCAGCCGGAGCTGCATATCGCGCCCTGCCTTTTCTTATTTGATGTAACGCACCCTACTAAACTGTAGAATAAAAATTGCTCCATGATACGTCCACAGCTTTTTTTATTACTACTTACCTGTTTATTTTCTTCGGGAAATGTATTCTCCCAGAGTTATCATGCCACACATGGTACTCCCTTTGCAGGTAGTATTGGACGCTTTAATAATCCGGCATCCCCGGTGTTGGGGGCATATAATTGGGAAGTAGCCCCCTTAGGTATACAACTATCTCTTGCCAGTAATAACCTCTATCTGGATACCACAAAAATCAGGGTTCGACCGGGTTTATTAAACCATTATGTTCATGGTAATCTGGATATTGGATTGATGAATTTCATGGTGAAGGTTTCACCGCGAATGGCGATAAGTGCTGGTATCAGGGCTCGAACATTTAACCATTACAGCACCCAACCGGTCAATATAGTTGACACTACCACCAGTCTTTTTAGCTTTTTGCAAGACAACCGGACAACACCGAATATTGGTGGAAATATCCTACACCAGGGCTGGCTGCAGGGCGACCTCAACTTATCGCGTATTATGTTTTCGAATAGCAGTGGAATGTTGAGTGCGGGTGTGACTTTACAAATTATGAAGGGTCTATCGGGTGGCTATTTTAACCTGCGGCAGGTAACCTACCAGGAATTTATTAACCCGCCGGATACAGCTTACATTTTTTCAGGAGGTGGTGGTAGATTCGGACTTTCCTCGGTGTATGACCCTGCGAATGATATTACGTCATTCAAAGATGTAGTGAAGCAGGCGAGCACTTCACTGGGACTCAGTATAGGAGCGGAATACATCCATTATACTGCTGAAGCAGCAGAAGAGGAAGACGAAGAGAAAAAACGCCTGCAATATGATTGGAAGCTGGGTGTAAGTTTAATGGACCTGGGGGCCAATCGTTTTCAATATGCAGCCTATTCCCGCAGTTGGGGAGATCCCATCTATCCTATTTCGGATGGAACAATTGAAAACAAGCTGACAAGCGCATCCAGTCTGTCGGGGTTGGTTGACTCTATCAGCAGTTTATTTACCACCATCAATCCCTCCACCGGTATATTTCGTGTCAGCTTACCTACGAGACTCATCATCAATTTCGACAAGAAAATTTATGGGGGGATCTATGTAAATACAAACCTCAGTCTGAACTTCTTTTCTGATGCTTCACCCCGTAAATGGAGAACCAATGAAAATAATTTCCTGGCAATAACCCCTCGGTGGGAAAAAAGAGCGCTGGGATTTTTTCTACCTATGCAACTAACCCAGCAAGGGCATTTTTGGCTGGGCGCAGCAGTTAAACTAGGCCCCTTGACACTGGGTCTGCATAGTGTTGAGCTAACCAAGGCACTGGCGAGGGAGCCCAATTTAAGGGGTGGTGGCTATCTGTTATTCTCTATCCATCCGTTTGGGAAAAAGAAAGTCCCGAACAGACTTGAGTGCTGGGAAAACTAAAATGACCCCATTGGGGTCATAACGGTACTGCGGTGAGAAATGTATCCCTCAAGTTTACTGGACAGCCTGGATATTGGCAGCCTGTTTACCCTTTTTACCATCGGTAATTTCAAAACTCACTTTTTGTCCTTCTTTCAGTGATTTGAAACCACCCATATTAATGGCTGAGAAATGAGCAAACAAATCTTCGCCCCCATCATCAGGGGTAATGAATCCGAATCCTTTGGCATCATTGAACCATTTTACTACTCCGGTTGGCATATTTATCGGTTTATTTTCCCCAAAATACAAAAAAAACTGCTCTGGCCATTATATTCCGTTTTTTTTATCGTTCTTACATTTGTAGCACCCGGTCGCAACCGGGTGTATTTGACATCAAATCGACCTGAAAATATTAATTTAGCTACATGAAAGAGAAGAATGTAACAACCGTCAGTTTCAATAGCTTAAGCAGCTCGAATTATGCCTCACTGACACTTCTTTGCCTCTATGTATTGGTCGACTTCATTCCCCGGGGTGAATCCATCGATTTCAACGGCCCACAATGGCTTTACCTCAGCATCGTCAACCTCATTTCAGTGGCCTATTTATTCAGTGCAAGCAGGGGCAGAACCAATGAAATAAGTCAACAGTTTAGCCATTCACTTTCTCAGGCACCTGCCCTACTGTATACCGCTTTTTGTGTTCTGTCAGGACTCAGCTTCTTTTTTGCCTTCAATAAGAATGAATTTATTGTTTGCTATGCCCGTTGTGTGATTGCCTTCATAGCATTTGCCAATATAGTGTGCCTGCTGCGTCAGACAAACAAGATTCTTCCTTTCCTTGCCCAGGTAGTTTCACTGGTACTTTTCTACAATGTTTTCAGTGCCTTGAAGATATTTTTTAATGATGTGGGTGAACTGGGTTTTGATACCGCAGTATTGAATATGAAAGGAGTTACGGGAAATAAAAACATCTTCGCCAGCGCCATTGTGGTTAAACTCCCGTTCGCCCTTTACTGTGTGTATGCCGGTACCAGTTGGAAAAGGATCTTCAACTTGGTAATCTTATTCCTTGCCCTCTATGCCATAGCACTGGCCAATGCCCGCTCATCTTATATCGGTATCTTATTTCAATTAGTAGTATTCCTTGCCTATTGTATTTATGAATTTCTTGGCCACCAGGACGCCAAAAAGATGCTACAGGATGTTTCCCTGTTTTTAATCCCCATTGTGCTTGCAGTGATGTTATCACAGATCACTGTTGAAACGCAACGTAGGAACATAATTGATGGACAACAAAGTGCATATGGTACTGTTACAGAAAAACTCAGCTCTATCGGATTCACCAATCAGGCATCGTCTGGCCGTGTAGGTATCTGGGCAGTTGGTATCGACTTGTTCAAACATTATCCGCTCACGGGAAGAGGTTATGGTAACTGGAAAATCACTTCGCAGGAATTCGATCAGCTCAGCAATGATGATAACTCCATGAGTGTGCACGCACACAACGACTTCATTGAAGCATTTGGTGAGAGCGGAATCCTAGGCGGTATCGCCTACCTGCTGGTATTCATCCTGTTGCCCTTCTATTCACTGAAGAATTTATTATCTGCCTCCATACCACGCAATGAAAAAATTATCTTATTGCTATCGCTCATTGGACTGGCAGGATATTTTACTGATGCCTTCCTCAACTTTCCCATGGAAAGAGCAACTATGCAAACCTATTTCTTTCTGCTATATGCCATCAATGCAGTAGAAAATGCTCGATTGAAAAAAATGAGGAACCAGGAGACAAATCAAGTACCTAACCGCCTGAAATTTATTTTACCCCTCTTCCTATTTCTTACCCTCGGAACAATCTATGTTACTTATCAGACCAACCAATCTATGATCGTTCAATCTGCCCTGTTTGAAGATGTGAATGCAGATGTGGTTTCTAAGAAAACGACCGAAATCAATGATCAGCTGCCCTCCTTGACAAATGTGACTATGTGGGGTTTACCACTTAGTCTGATGAAAGGACGTTACCTGCTCAATGAAAAAAGGATTCAAGAGGGAATGGATATGTTTGAAAATGTAAAGAAGGAAAATCCTTACATGTTTTATGCGGAATTTATCAAAGGCAGATGGTATTATGAGAATGCCAGTATTGATAAAAGTTACTATGACAGCGCCTATAAATACGGAGTCATGTGCTTTGAAAACAGACCCAGGAATGTGGCCTACTTCGGACTTTTAGCTTTTGTTTGTGCCAATAAAAAAGATTCAGGACGGTTGTTCCGTGATTTCAACCTGATTCGTAAGTATAGAAAAGATGAAGGTATGGCAAGAGGTTGGAACAATTATCTGTTTGCCTTACAGGAATTAAAATATCCGAAAGAATTCATGCTGAAAGTAGCGGATTCTGCCTTTGCACTCTTTCCTAAAGATACAGTTACCATAGCCAACAGGAGAAAATTATATGTAGACTTAGGCATGGTGCCACCGGAAAATAATGCAATGAATCCTGCCCAGCAAACTCAGGAGACTCAGCAGGCCCAGCTCACACAGCCGGCGACGATTACGCAGCCCCAGCAACAACAACAGCCGGGTCAGCCCCCACCCATTACTCCAGGAGGGGCCCCGGCACCTTCACCGGCAGCTTATCAGGACAGCTTACGCTTTTATGATTTTTTCAAGCGCGGAAATGAGGCCTTCACTAAAAATGATTTAAAAACGGCCATGGAATTGTATGAGAGTGCAAGAAAAATCAATCCGAAATTTTCACCTATTATTGAGAATATCGGCCTGGTTCACTTTCTGAATAAGGAATGGGGTGCTGCCCTGCCTTATTTTGAGCGGGTAGTAAATAATAAATGGACAGCCGATGGGAAGGCAGAGTATTATCGGGGTATTTGCCTATACAATGTAGGTAAAGTACCAGAAGGTTGTCAATCATTTCTAACTTCTGAAGCAAAGGGATATGCTGATGCCCGCAGATTATACAATATAAATTGTATTAATCCACCAGGTACACCAGCTCCGGCTGCACCCAACCAACAACAATAAACCATTCCTGCGCCCTAGAGGAATTAATGATTGTTTAAAACAAACCGCAATCATCAGTTGCTACTGCAATGTGGGTTTATCTATCACGCATCTGTTTGGCGTATTCGGTGCTTGAGTAACTATGTATTTCACCTTCCGAAAAAAATCTTTGCCTGAAAATCACCCCCCTAACCTGTCAGATTAAAACCCGAGAAAACCCATCGGTTACCCAATGAAAAATTCGGGTAATCCAGGTGGCACTAATCGTAAATAAGTTTACCTAACTTTAAAAACGATCAAGCCTACGCTTACAGAATAAATCATGAAACAAATTGCCTGGGGCATTATTGGTTGCGGCAACGTAACAGAAAACAAAAGTGGGCCTGCCTTTCAACGTGTGCCGAATGCTTCATTGGCAGCAGTCATGCGGAGAGATGCAGCAAAAGCTGCTGACTATGCCAGCAGACATGGTGTTCCAAAATGGTACAACCGGGCGGAAGACCTTATTGCCGATGCAGAGGTAAACGCCGTTTACATTGCCACGCCACCTGCCTACCATGAGGTTTATGCATTGGCTGCCCTGAAGGCGGGGAAACCGGTGTATGTTGAAAAGCCTTTTGCGACAACGCTGTCTGAATGCAGCAATATGGAAGCTACTGCAAACCAATACAATTTGCCGCTCTGTGTCGCTCACTACCGACGAGCATTGCCAAAATTTCTTGCCATCAAAGAAATGCTTGCGGAAAAATTAATTGGTGATATATGTACGGTGCAGATTCGCATGCAACAGCCTGATCAATCGGCTGCACTTGCTGCAAGCGGTGAAAGTAACTGGCGTGTAGTTCCCACTATCTCAGGGGGCGGTATTTTTTTCGACCTGGCACCTCACCAACTTGATCTGTTGGTTTATTTCTTTGGCCCAGCTCTTAGCTTCAAAGGTATGGCACACAATAGGGCAGGACTATATGAGGCAGAAGATGTAGTTACCGGTATGGCACAGTTATCGAATGGTATACTTTTCAGCGGACAATGGTGTTTCACATCTGCAGCAGTATGTCGGGAAGATGTATTTGAGATAACCGGTACAGCCGGAAGAATTGTTTTCCCCACTTTCGGGCATGAAGTACTCATCCGTACAAAAGATGGTGAAAAAAAATTAGAGTTCGATCCTCCACAACATATTCAGCAACCCATGATCGAAAAGGTGACTCGGTATTTTTTAGGTGAGGGTCCAAATCCATGTTCGGCCAGTGAAGCCATTCACTCCTTTAAAATGATGGCTGCATTTACGGGCAAACAAGAAGTGCGGAACTAAAGAAATCTTGCCGGCGGCTACTCGTAAAAATCTAAATTTTTATTGTAGGTCTCTTCTAGTTGAGACAGAGCAAAAAAAGCGATGGCCAGGGCCGAAACAGCAATCACTACGGCACTATAATAATAGTTTCCATTGAACCAGGCAGCTACCCATTGAAAAGCGAAACTAAGTGGAATCACCCACCCACGAATCAGGTTCAATGCCGAACTGGTAACCAGCGTACGTATATTGGTGCCAAATTGTTCAGCTGTCAATGTCAGCAACATAATGGTGAACCCAACACTGAGTCCCATAAAGGCAAAAAAGAGGTAATAAAGAAAAAGCGAATGACGGGCAAACAGAAAGAATAAAATGATAAATAAACTATAGGATGCGAGAAATATAAAAATAGCTTTCTTTCTGCTTTTTAAGTATTGACTAAGTAAACCACATAGCGGATCGCCAAATGCGAAACCAAGGAAATTAAAAGATATAACCGTTGCTGCAACGGGCAAAGTTGACATCCCCATACTTCCCGCAATTTCCCTTGTGAATGTAATAAGTACACCTGTAGCAAACCAACCTGGCATTCCAACCAGTAGCACGCATAAAAAGCGCCAGCTGCGTCGGCTACTTCTGAGAATAATCATAAAGTTTCCTTTAGACACTCGCTGTTCACCCATATTGGTGAAGAGTCCGCTTTCCACCACACTGAAACGCAATAACAGCAGAATTACTCCCAAAATGCCACCAATGATAAAGCTGGTTTGCCAGCTAAAAAAAGTGGCTACGATTCCGGCAGTTACAGCACCAAACATTCCAATACCGCCTACCAGTGAAACCGCCAATCCGCGATATTTTCCTGGCATCTGTTCGCTGACCAATGTAATTCCGGCACCCAACTCGCCTGCTAATCCAAGTCCAGCCAAAAAACGGCACCACATATAACTATCTACATCTTTTACAAATGCATTCAACAGCGTGAATACGCTGTACATAAGTATAGAACCAAATAATACTTTCAATCGACCTAATTTATCGCCAATGGTTCCCCATAGAAAGCCCCCTATTAGCATACCCAGCATCTGTGCATTGAGTATATTTCTGGTGTGGACAGGCCATTCTATCTCCGGAATACCCAATGAGCGAAAACTGTCTACCCGCTCAGCACTGAAAATGATGATATCATATAAGTCAACAAAAAATCCCAGTGCGGAAACAATCACACCGATAATGGCTTTTTTGCTTACCCTGTCTGCAGCTGATGACGCTTTCATGATGCTTCTGAAGGTGGGGTGGTTTGTTTTAGCCAGTCGCCAATACCATAGGGATCGGGATGAACAACTGATACATGTTCGTGGCGAATTTGCCACTTATCATCCATTTTAATGAGAACAAAACTTGCGCGGAAAATATTTTCGAATGACCGGTCATTCAACTGTACTTGTAAGCGTATGATGCCGCTCACCCAGGCCATTTCTTCTGATTCTTCAGCATATGGACCTTCGGTCCACTCGATAGCAGTGAGTTGAATGGGTGACAAACAAAAGTCACCCCAACCCTTACTGATTTTTACAAATCCTTTTGAAGTAAGTCTTGGTCCTTCCAGCACCACGTAAGTAGCTTCGTCGGGGACATACTTATCTAAAATTCCGGGCAAATCTTTTTCAATGATTACCCGATAATGATCGTTAACAGTGTCAAGTGCTGAATACATATTACATCTCATTGATTTCATCCGCAATCGTGCGCATCGGTACATTGTTTTCGGGATGTGCAACCGCCTCTACTTCCTGCTGAACAATTCGCAGGATACGGGCAGTGAAACGGGCATGCCAGGTTTGTCTTTCTTCAGCGGCTTGGTCATCGGGCACATATTCCTCTATCTCCTTTTTGGTCAACACGCCTTTTGCTTCCAATAGGCGCTCAATGGTATCCATTCGTTCATGTAAAACCGCCACTTCTGCAGCAACTGCCATACTGATATTCAATACCCGTTCAACAGCCGGATCATCGAGAAAGTAAGGCCGGCCTCCTTTACTTTTATTACCTGCCATCAATATATCATTGACCGCATCGGCAGATGTTGTTTCCGTAATGGAAGCACCAGCATGAGTTCCACTTAATTCTGTTTTCATATCAATTAATTATATCGTTGTATAGAACTTTTTTACTTATCGGCCTTCCATCCTCCAAAAACATTCCAGATCGGACTGCGACCATAATCTTCTGTGACTTTTCCATCTTGCTTCTTTTTATCAAGGTCGTTAATGGCTTTCACTCCAACCTGCATGAACTGATTGCGGGGAACACCTGCTTCTTCCATCAGATCGATAGGCTCCAGATCGTGCATATGACCCCAGTAAGGTTCGGCATTATAATATGCATCCCAGTCACGCATGAACTGCTCATACATACTCATTTCAGGTGTATACTGAGGCTGTTCAATATGCAAGTTGAGTCCACCCGTTTTCAACACCCTGTTGATCTCAGCAAAAATTTTATGAATGGCTTTACCGCCGGTTTCATGCAGGAACATGGTCGTCTGAACCCAATCGAAGCTATGGTTAGAAAATTCCTTCATGTCGGCAGCATCTGCCTGAATGAATGTAACATTGTGAATACCCAAAGCATGAGCCCGGGCTGCTCCATAACGTAACATGGGTGCACCGGCATCAATGCCAATCACCTGGGCTTCGGGATATGCTTCAGCTATGGGCAGGGTATTATGACCTAACCCACATCCGATATCAAGAATTTTTTTAGGACGAAAATCGGGATATTTTTCTTTCACCCAGGCTGCAATAGCGCGTCCACCGCCATCGGTGAGGCTGCCCAACATTCCTCCACTGGTAACAAACAAACCACTGTCATAATTAGCAGCGTTGGATACATCACCCGGAAAATAAGCAGTATGGTAACTACCCGGCATCAGGTGGTTGTCGACATGGGTAAGGTATGGAGGCACCTGAAAATTTTCTTTTAATTGAAGATTGTCTGTTGCCTTCAATTCATTGCTCACTTTGTTAGCCAATGCATCTGCCTGCCGCAGAACAACAGCCCGGCCATTTTGTTGTCGCATTTCCATGGTACTTCTGCGCAGCGCCGCCCACATTTGATATACCGGATCTTTGCGCATGGCTTCCCCCACTTCAAATCGATCATGAAAGTCGCGTCCATTCGCTGCTTTAAAAGCCGGCTCCACCCGACGTTCGTACGCCAGTTTATTTCCCGGTGCAATAACTGTACTGATGAATCGATTCAGGTTCGCCAAAAAATTATAGCGCGCCCTTTCATCGTGGTTAAATTCCGGAAAAACTGCGTGTCGCTGAAGTTTCGTCCAAACCGGTGGTAACTGATACGACATAGTTGATGTTTTTTACAATTTAGTCAAAATTACTATTTCGACCGGCCATACCCCCCGCCACCGGGAAGTTCCATGACCAGTTCCTCACCCGGTTGCAGGTAATCATGCCCCTTGGGTGGGGTAAATCTTTTTTTACCGGATTTTGTTCTAACATAGAGATTTCCTTTCTTACCGGCACTGCCGCCCAGCAGTCCATATGCCTGGTGATTGATCTTCTCCGTTACATTGCTGATGTGTATGGGCAAAGTACCAATATTGCGATATGCAAATCGTTGGCCATCACCTCCGGCATATTTCCCTTTACCGCCACTACCACGAATCAAACTTTTTTCAGTCACAAGAACAGGCGCATCGTTTTCAAAAACTTCTATCGGCACATTCGCCACATTGGTGGGATAACAGAGTGTGGGCGGCCCAGACAAACCTTTTCTGCCGCCATATCCACCTGCCAAAAACAAATATTCAACATATTCCGAACCATCTTTTCTTTTTCCGCTTAATACCATCACCCAGACGGCAGCTCCACAATCTGCCTGCACCTGATCAGGCACTGCCTGTGATAAAGCCTTCATAACAGGGCCATGTAATAGATTCCCAGTTACGTTGCGAGCCCCAAGTGGTGAGGGCTTTTTGGCATTGAGGAGGCAGCCTTCAGGAGCGGTGACTTTTATAGGTCGAAAACTTCCCTCATTGTTGGGCACTTCAGGACTGAATACACATTTGATGGGATAGGCCGTATAGGCGAATACGTAGTTCAAGACAGCATTAATTGCCAGGGAATGAGCGGGAGATGTACCGGCATAATCCACTTCAATCTCATCTCCGCGAATAGTGAGTGTGCATACGAACTGTATCGGCTCATGCAACCCGTCTCCATCTGCATGATAGATGGACTTATAAACGCCATCCGGTGCTTTATGTATCGCATTGCGCATGGCTTTCTCGGAAGAGCGGATAATACTCGCTCCCAGTTCATCGATTGAATCTAGGTTATTTTCATCCAGCATTCGATGTAATCCTCTTATGCCCTGATCATTTGCAGCTACCTGTGCCAGTATATCGCCAATTGTTTGTCGGGCAGCCCGTACGTTAGAAGCTATCAGAGAAAAAATGGTCTCATTTTTTACTCCTTTATCATACAGTTTCATGGGAGGTATATACAAGCCCTCTTCATAAAAGTCGCGGGCACCCGCTCCCCAAAGCGTTCCGCCGATATCTGGTGAATGCGCGATGCAGCCGATAAAACCAATCAGTTGCTGCTTTCTGAAAATGGGTGTAACAATCCCAATGTCGGGCTTGTGGCCCGCGCATAACCAGGGATCATTGGTGATGATAACATCACCTTCATTCCAAGCATGCAGCGGGAAGTGATCTTTTATCAGTGCTTTTACTAAAAAAGGCATTACCCCCAGAAAAGATGGAACGCTTACACTGCTTTGCGCAAGCGATTGTCCCCGGGTATCCATCAATACGACAGCAAAGTCAGCGCTTTCGCGGGTAACAGACGAGAAGGCAGTCCGCTGTAACGTTGTACCTGCCTCATCTACCAGCGATATGAGTCTGCTCCATAGAATACTCAGCTCTATGGCGTCGAAAGTAATGTGTTCTTTTTTTCTTCTCATAGTCACTGCTTTACCAATGAAAATACATCATCGGAGATAGGTTCATTTACACGGTGTTTTTGCCAGTGAATATCCATCCAGCGAACACCATCAAAAAAAAGTCGTACTCTACCCGGCTGCATAAAAAACCTATCGCCGACTTTAATCTTTTTAAAATCACTGTAGATACGATGATGATAACCAACAGTAGTAGAAAAGCTTACACCCCGTATGAGGTGATTTTTCTTATCGATTTGAAATACCGTGATCATCTTTTTCGGGTCAGTAATCTGAACCGTATAACAGGGTATACCATCATTCAGTTCATCGGTCAGCCGCTCTACCAGAAAAGAATCCCGATCGGCAAAGCGGATGATTCCAAAACCGAAATTATTGCTCCAGGAAAAATGTTCGCGGTAGGGACGTGCTGCTTCGCTCAACTTATTTTGTGTTTTGCTACCATCAAATATCAATTGCATGAAAACCTGTTCGCCGGCAGCAGCATCGAAACGTATTTTTCCGTTGGCCTGATGAGCTGCCTTGCTTTCACCAGGAAATATGCGATACATGGAATAGGTATCCAGTTGCTTTTGGTGGCTTGTGTCTGTTTTACCAAAGGGAGTAAATAGTGCGGTGCCATGTAATTCGAGGCTTTCGGGTTGCTGCCAGAGATTTCCGCCCGATGCAGCTACTGCCCATTGCAGAATTTCTTTTGCTGACTGGGCAAAAATACCAGGTGAGTATACAGAGAAGAATAAAATAAATGTCAAGTGCTTTTTCATAATAAATCAATCACGAGATTATTATATTGATCAGCTGTAACTGTACCATGACTTCCAATAACCGTCGTACTTTCAAATTCTTCAATTATACATGGTCCCTTTATGCGCTGACCGGGTGTGAGCAGATACCTGTCGTACACGGGTGTGTCGATATATTGTTTCCCCCAGAATACCTTTCGCTTTCCTTTGAGGGCATGCAGGTGTTTCCCTACTACTGATTGTTTGGGGTGAAGAGAAGTTCTTGGTCCGCTTACGAGTACCCGCCAGGTTACGGCTTCAATGGGAATCCCTGCCATTTCCCTGCCGTAGCGCAGTCGGTATTCTGCCTGAAAAGCTCGGGTGATCACAGGGATGGTGGCTGCTGACAATTTTCCGGCAGGCAGATGTACAGTGATCTCATGCCCTTGGCCGGCATATCGCATATCTGCTACCACGCTCACTTTCATGCGGGTAGCCGGCACGCCGGCCTGTAAAAGAAATTTCTTTCCCTTATTGGTCATTCCGGTCAACACTTTTTGTAAATGTTGCCAATTGATTTGCTGTAGCGTGCTGATGTAACTCGTAATTTCTTCGGTAGCAATAGGGCTCACCAAAAATCCGAGGGCACTCAAAACGCCGGCTCCCGCCGGCACGATTAGTTGGGGTGCATTGAGTTGACGGGCAACATGATAAGCATGTACTGGTCCCGCACCGCCGAAAGCCATCATAGAAAATAACCTTGGATCCAATCCTTTTTCAATGATGTGCACCCGTGCAGCGCTCGCCATATTTTCATTCACAAGACGATGGATGCCCCAGGCAGCTTCTTCAATGGATATTTTCAAGGGCGCGGCAATATGTTTCAAAATAGCAGCTCGCGCTTTTTCCCTGCTGAGGTGCATGGTACCACCGAGAAAATACCCTTCATTCAAAAATCCCAATACCAAGTCAGCATCGGTAACGGTAGGTAATTCTCCACCACGATTATAACAAGCAGGACCCGGCTGCGAGGCAGCACTCTCCGGACCAACGGTCAGAAGTCCTAAATGGTTTATATGCGCTATGCTTCCGCCACCGGCTCCAATCTCGATCATATCAATAACCGGAATACGAACAGGCAATCCACTGCCCTTTTTAAATCTTTTTTCACGTGCGGCCTCAAAATGATTGGTGATTTCAGGTTGGCCATTGCGTATGATGGAAGCTTTGGCAGTTGTTCCCCCCATGTCAAAAGCAACGAGATTATTTTTTTTCAGTAGTTCCCCAAAGAAAATACCTGCCATTGTACCCCCAGCCGGACCGCTTTCTAGTAATTGTATGGGGGCATGGGTAGCTCCTTCGATGGTGGTCAGTCTACCGGCTGAGTTCATGATGTGCAGTTGACCTTTGAAACCCGCTGTTCCGAGAATTGTCTCCAGCTTTGCCAGATAATGTCCGGTGAGTGGTTGCACATAAGCATTCATGACCGTGGCACTGGTTCGCTCATATTCTCTTATCTCAGGCATGATTTCTGAGCTCAGGGAATATGCCAACGTAGGAAAACGGCGGCGGATGATTTCACCGATCTTTTTTTCATGTGAAGGATTCGCGTAGGAATGTAACAATGTAACTGCTACTGCGCGAATACCTTTTTTAACCAAGGCCTGCAATATTTTGATTACTTCTTGCTCATTGACTTTTGTAATTACCTTACCGGCGGCATCGACCCGTTCATGTATACCCTTCCGGAAAGTTTTAGCTACAAGCGGTGCCGGCATGCGGATAAAAATATCATAGATGTCATAGCGCATTTCCCGACCGATTTCCAGCACATCTTCAAAGCCGGCTGTGGTAAGCAAAGCCGTGGGCGCACCTTTGCGCTCGATTATGGCATTCGTCACCAGGGTAGTACCATGAATCAATGAAGTTACTTCTGTTACCGACTTGCCATGTTGCGACATCAGTTCCTGCAAGCCGTTTAATATGCCGCGTGTCGGATCGGGATAGGTGGTGAGCGTTTTTCCAAAAAATAATTTGCCGGAACGGGGTTCCAGCAAAACCAGATCGGTAAACGTACCTCCAATATCAATACCTAGTTTCATACAATCAATGATATTCTTCTCCTCCGCTTACATTCATCGCTTCACCTGTTATATAGGCTGCTTCTTCGCTGCAGAGGAAAGCGACAGCTTTGGCAATGTCTTCTGTCAATCCGGTTCGGCCCAATGGATTCTTTTGAACGATTGACTGCAGATAAGTGGTGTAATCCATTCCTAATTTCTCACTGAAAAAACTATTTTGCCAGTGTCCAAGACCGGTAGTAATGTGATTCGGACAAACAGCATTCACCCGAATTTTATGTTTCCCCAGTTCAACTGCATTACTGCGGGTAAGTCCGACCAGACCGTGTTTACTGGCAGTATAAGCAGCAGCGAAAGGGAATCCGCTTTTTGCCGCCTGTGAAGCAATGTTTACAATTGATCCTCCAGATCCTTGACGAATCATCTGAATAGCAGCATGTTTACTACAAAGAAAAGCGCCCTTGAGGTTTACATCGAGTACCGCATCCCAGCTAGATTCTTTAAATTCTGTGAACGGTTCCATCAGGTACCCTACGCCTGCATTATTCACTAAGATATCTACTCCTCCGAAATGCGCTACTGTTTTTTCTATGAGTTGACTGCATTCAGCTTCATTGCGCACATCACAGGGCAGGGTAAGCACTTCTGCGCCTAGAGCCCTGCAGGCAACTGCAATCTCCTGCATTTCGCCGGTAACGCCGATGTGTTCTGCAGCGAATTCATTTCCTTTGGCCTCGCCAATATCACTTATTACCACCCGACAACCTTCCGCTGCCAGACGCAATACAATGGCTTCACCGATTCCTTTGTGTCGGCCCGAACCGGTAACGATGGCTACTTTTTTTTGCAGCTGGTACATATCGATCGTTTTTAAAGATCATTGGCCACAATGAAAAGTGGCTGGTCAGCAAATTCACCAAATTGTTTGGCACCTGCCTGTACATCTTCCCGTGAAAGGTCACCAAAAAAAGTATTCATATCAGGAACTTCAATGAGTTCGCAATAAGCATAGGGGCCCGTTGCATCGCTTCCGAGCAGGTTACCCATTTTCAGTACCCTGAATGTTTCTACGGAGGGAAGCGAGTTAACGACAGGAATATCCTTAGAGCGTGCCCAATTCTCGTAATCTGTAATAGATGCGCCGGGCTTTAGGTTGAATAGTACAACGATGGTTGGCATGGTGATACGTTTTATCCTTGATCTATTTAATTCTTTCTTTTGTAAAAGCTGAAACACCTGTTGCCAATAAGCCTTGCACGCTATTTAATAATAACCGTACGCCTTTTGCAGAAAGCTCTTTGGCTTGCTCTGCATTGGCTGCCACGGTGCCCGCAATTTTTCCATGTTGCACCATGATGGCGATGGCTTTGTCAATCAATTCCTTTACTGCTGCATGTTGCGGTCCATCCGTAAAGCCCATGCTAAGTGCTAAATCGCGTGGACCGATGATAAAGCCATCGATACCCGGTACACGACACATGGCTTCCAATTCCTCCACTGCCTGAATGGATTCTACCATAGGTAAAACCAGTGTTGCTACATTGGCTGCTTCAATATATTGTTGTTGGGTTACGCCGCCTGACATATATCGGGCTGCACGAACAGGGCCAAGACCACGTTCTCCCATTGGATGATATTTAACTGCTTTTACTAATCGCTCACAATCGGCTGCTGATTCAGTACCCGGCATCATGATGCCCATGACACCGGCATCGAGGAATTGAAGAATCAGTTTTTCATCCAGGCTGCGAACCCTTGCGAGGGGTGTGATGCCGGCACATTCCATCGCCCGCACCATATGGGTGGTTTCTGTTAACGTGATAGGGCCATGTTCACCATCGATGATGTAAAAATCTAGTCCCATCCATCCCAGATACTCACATACTGTTGGGTCGGTGGTTGGAGAAATTACGCCGTAACATGTCTTATTCTCAGTGAGTCTATTTTTTAATGCATTAATCATGTAACCAATTTAACTGTTCTATTCTAAATCCGTCAGGAATTAATGTAGCTCATGGATAGTTCCATCCGCCATTTTTTTACGAATGAAATTCATTAGTCCGCCGCTGGCGGCAACTTCGGCAACAAAAGGTGCAACCGGAACGCTGGTAAAGGTTTTACCGTTGGTCAGGTTCTTTATTTCTCCGGTATCGGAATTATACTCCAGCAAGTCGCCGGTTTCACATTCCAGGTTAATGTCTTTACTCGTGATGAAGGGCAGTCCGTAATTGATGGCATTCCTGAATTGCAACCTGGCAAAGCTGGTAGCGAAAACGGCGCGTATGCCGGCACCTATCAGTCCGGTAACACAATGTTCAATACTTTTTCCGCCGCCGGCGAAATTGTGTCCAGCCACAATAAATGTGAAGCCTCCTTCGATGAAGCCATTTTCCCGGTTAAATTCCTCCGCCACGCCTGCCATCACCCACTTGGCATTTTCAGCGGGATCAATGGGTGATGTCCAGAATTTCTGGAGAATCATATCAAAACTCATCACGTAGTTGTTGGCTACCCAAGCTTTGCCTGTAATTATGGCCATAGATTATTTTTTTACCAGTTTTCTGAACGTGGGTCGGTTATTTCTCCGCGGATGGCGCTGGCGGCAACTACTGCGGGAGAAGTCAGATAAATTTTTGCGTTTTTACTTCCCATTCTTCCCTTCATGTTTCGGTTGCCCGCACTGAGGATGATATCGCCATCTCCGGCTACGCCGGTATGGATGCCGGCACAGGGGCCGCAGCTCGGTGTTTCTATGGCTGCTCCGGCTTTAACGAGGGTTTCAAAATATCCCTTTTGGATACATTCGAGATAAACGGCCTGGCTGGCGGGAATACAAACCATGTTCACATTGCGGTGTATTTGTTTGTCTTTCAGAATTTGGGCCATGATGGCGAAATCTTCTGTGCGGCCATTTGTGCAGGTACCAACAAAGGCTTTATTGAATTTTGTTCCGATTACTTTTTCAACGGGAACAACATCATCGAGTTTATCGGGCAGAGAAATGGTCGGTCCCACATTTGTCACATCAACTTCATATTCGGCATCATATCTGGCATCGGCATCACTTTGAACGAATTCCCAATCACCTTTTTGTACGGGCCGGAGAAAATCAGCGGTTTTTTCGTCGGGGGCGACGATGCCATTTTTTGCACCGAGGTCTACCGTCATGTTACATAAGGTCATTCTGCCGGCAATACCGAGTGATTCAATAGCAGGTCCGGTAAATTCAAGGGCTTTATAAATAAGGTGTCCATTCCAATGCATCATACCCATGATGTGGAGGCTCAGATCTTTTGCCATCACCCAGGGTTGCCATTCACCTTTGATTTTAAATTTTACTGACTCGGGTACGCGGAACCAGCATTTTCCGGTAGCCATCGCGATGGCGGCATCGGTAACACCTATGGCATTACCCATCGCACCCACTGCCCCATAGGTATTGGCATGTGAGTCGGTGCCTATAGAAATTTTTCCGGGCAGCACGTGACCCTGTTCTACCATTAGCTGGTGTGCAATACCCTGTCGGCCCAGATCATAGAAATAGGGAATATCATATTTCTTTACTGTTTCCCGCCATTCATTGAGCATGGTAGCGAATTGTTCTGTCGGGGGCGGAACCAGGTGATCACTCACACAGATCACTCGTTCTTTATCAAATAATTTTTTCTCCGGCGATAAACTCTCAAATGCTGAGAAACATTGCTTGCCCAGATAATCCATGGTCATGACTGTATGTACATTCACCCATACCAGTTGACCTGGTACGACTGATGAACGACCGCTGTTGCGCGCCATGATCTTTTCCGTGATGGTCATTCCCATAGTTGATTGCTTAATTAAATTTTAAACCGGGTAAATTAATTGAATCAGGCCTCTTTTATATAGCTGGCTTGATCATAATGTGTTAAGGGTACTGCCGACTGATCTGCTTTTTTAAATTCCTCGATCATGGTCAGTCCTTCGAATTTGCCATCCATCGAGTGTTGCCATACCCGCATACGATGGGTGGGCGAGATGGGTGTAATCATCTCATATAACATTGAACCCGGAAATTGCTTGTATGTCCACCAGAGTAAGATGTTTTTTCCGCCGTTGGCTTCCCATGCTTCTCCGATGATGCGGTGGTTGTCATATCTCATAACCCCTTTTTCATCAAAAGGCGACATCCCGAAATTGTGAAACTCCTCCCGGCCATTCTCAAAAAGATACAAATTAGACTGTCGCCATTCATTTCCATTGAGGTGAAGTGTCAGCTTACTTTTATGACGAAAAAGAACTTCCCCCGTTTCACTGAGGCGTGTGTAGGTGCCCTCCCAAATGCCTGTCATGTCGGGAAATAATAATAGTTGCGGCATACAAACTGCTTTAAAAAATTAGTTAATAAAGTTAACTATTTTTTTTACCCGGTAAAATTTAATTTAAGGCTTCCGCCTACCTGTCAAGACTGCTTTTCTGGAGGGGGAAGGGCACAACGGGGTAATCGAATGGCCAGCAATACTGCCATCAATAAAAGCAGACTCACTACCTTAAATCCGGTGGCATAAGAGAAGGCATCATGCAGGTAAGCTGTCATGATCGGACCCAGCGCCAGTCCTGCAGACTGAACGATGCTAATGGTACCATTGATCTTTCCGGCAGCCTTGGTGCCAAAGTTGCGCATGATGAGCAAATTTCCGATACTATAAATGCCCCCCCAGCCCATCGCCATGACCGGCATTAGATAATCCAGTTGCTGAACGGAAGTGAAGCTGAACCCGAGTGACCCAATGAACATCAGTAAGCAACAGATAGCATACATGTAAAAAGCGCTGATGTAATCAGCAATAAAAGAAAAAACGAACTTCCCGATGATTGAAAAAAGAAAGTAGGTACCCAGCCAGTTTACTGCCATCGATAATGGGTAGCCGGCTTCTGTAACATATAAAATGGTATTTTTTATCATGGCAACAATGCTGTAAAAAACGCAGAAAGAGCAAAGGCATAGCAAGAGGAACAGGGGTGTTCGGATGGCTGACGAAAATTCCATACCCTCCGCCAAGGGAACTTCTGTTGCAGGACTTTCCGGATTAGCTGTGTCGCTTGTTTGTTGGGGTGGGCGATTGCGCATCAGCAATAAAATAACACCCGACAGAACAAGGGGGAACAGCGCCAATAACTGCATAGCGGGACGCCAGCCATTTGATTCTATGTAAGAAAGTAGTGGGGAACGTGTGGCAATGAGACCGCCCATACTGGTACCTGTAAGTATAATGCCCAATGCCAGTCCCCTGTGCTTTTGGAACCAGGAAGAAATGAGAATCATGTTGGGAATACTTCCGGAAGTAACCAGGGCGATGGCGAGCAAGATGTGTACACCATATACCTGATAGATATTTTGGGTCTGGCTATAAAGGAAATAAGCGAGGCATAATACAACTGTGCCGAATAAAATAACTTTTTTGGGGCCTAAGCGGTCGATCATCACTCCTGCCAGAAAAACAAAAATGGCAGCGGATAAATCGCTGATGGCATCCCGCCACTTAAGAAGATGTAAGTGTTTGCTATCTATTTGGAATGTTTCTTTTAGAAAAGTGTCGAAGATAGAAGTGATGGATGCACTCATGCCACTATTGATGGTTATGGTCAGTAGTGCCAGCACCACCATAAGCCAGGGGTAATTTTTCTTCAGCATAGTTATCATAAGATCAATTATTTTATTCTGCCACCTTCACCATCATCACGCCAACATTCACGCCTTCATATAAATGAATCAAAGCCTGGGGCATGTTTTCTATTCCATTCAGTATGTGCTCACAGGGTTTTAGTTTTCCTGTTCGAATCCACGCTGCCAATGTTGCTTCATAAGCGGTAAAGTTTTCTGTATAGTCATATATAAAGAATGCTTCCATCTTAGCATCCTGCAGTCCGATCCGATAAATATTTTTATAGGCATGATATTCTGCTGGTGCCAGCAAGTATTCAGATATTCTGCCACATATTACAATGCGTGCCCTGCGACGAATACGCGCCAATACATCATCTAATAATTTTCCTCCTACATTATCAAAATACACATCGATTCCTTCCGGAAAATATTGGTCCAGTTCGGCTTCGACAGATGTACCTTTGTAATCAATAGCCACATCATAGCCCATGTGGCTGATGAGTTGATCACATTTATATTTGCCCCCTGCAAGTCCAACCACTTTATCAGCTCCTAATGCTTTGGCAATAAAGGCGCACTGACTTCCAACCCCTCCGCCAGCGCCGGATACCAGTACGCGGGTTCCCGGTTTTACCTGACCGATGTCGCGCATCCCTATTAATGCTGTGAAACCACTCATAGCGAGACTGCTAATACCATGTGAGAGAGGTAGTTCGGTATGGTGCATCCGAAAAATCATATAATAAGGGTCATTGGCATCCACCATTGCATATTCGCGCCACCCCATTTTAGCCTGAATAATATCACCCGGTTGGTAGTCGGGATGCAGACTTTTGATAACGCGACCAACACCTCTTCCGTGCATCACGTCACCGAGCGCTAATGGCCGTTCAAAACTGGTTTCGTTCCGCATATATCGTAGCATAACCGGAGCAAGTCCCAAATAAAGTACCTGCACCAAGAGCTGGCCCTGTTTGGGTACTGGAAGTGGGGCGGTAACAAGATCAAAATGATGCGTTTCTACCCGCTGTTCCGGTCGTTCTTTGAGCAACCATTGCTTCATTTTTTCCGGCACCGAAAAAGCATGTAATGAGGTTTCCATAAGAATCACCGGGTTTGTTAATAGATGTTGGTGTTTGAAGGGTTCGGTAGGTATTTGCTGGTAGATGATTCCCTTTCAAGGGGTTAGAAAGATATTTATAACCGCAGGAAACGGTGTCGCATCATTTCCCTAATTAATTGTAAAATAAGGATTTCCGTCCTTCTTATCGGAAAAAAACGGGCCATTTATTGTTTAATCCACGATAATTCATTATTTTTCAGATTAGTTAATATAGTTAACTATTTATTCATCTTCCACTCAAAACTATTTTTATGCATCTGAACATGCTGAAAAGAGCTCTTGGCTTATTCACCTGCCTCCTGTTGATGATGCCTGTTGCCTTTGCACAGGTTACCATTACCGGTAAAGTGTCAAGTAAAGAAACCAAGGCCGGCCTAGATGGCGCTTCCGTACAGGAAAAAGGTACCAAAAATGGTGCAACAACCGATAAAAACGGTCAGTTTACCATTCGGGTCTCCTCACCCAATGCCCGCCTCGTTATCAGTGCGGTTAATCACCGTTCCCAGCAAATTGACCTGAACGACAAGAAATCTGTCGAGGTTTGGCTGGAAGAACAGATCAACCAACTGAATGAAGTGAGCGTTACGGCAGGTCGCCAGCCCGTTCGCAAAATCGAAGCAACACAAGCTGTGGACATCATCAATAACAAGGTGTTGAAATCTATAAAGCCTGAAAGTTTCGCTGAAGCTGTTACCCTTACCCCCGGTGTGTTTGCCAATAACTCACAGGGTAGACGAGGTGGAATTGTTATTCGGGGATTCCCCGATGGTAACCCCCTGGGTGGTCTGGTATATACCAGCATCCTGATCGATGGTCTGCCTGCCTTCGGTAGTGCCGGTCGTTTGCCCGATGCAGGATTTGGTTTTGATGACAACGTAGAAAAAGTGGAAGTTGTACGCGGAAGTACAGCCACCGTTTATGGTCGCTCCGCCGCTGCTGGTGTTGTTAACCTGATCAGCAAAACCGGTGGCGAGGAAACCCATGGCTCATTTAAGTTCAGCCGCTATGATAACATACATACAGATAACGACTACCTCAATTACCGCATCGACTGGAACGTAAACGGCTCCATCTCGAAAGATAAAAGAGTACGTTATAATATCGGTGGATGGACCATCGATGACCGTGGTTTCAGAAAGACCGGCTACAATGACCATGGCTACCAGTTGAGAGGAAACTTTGATTTCCTGAATGCTGATGGCAAAGGAAAAATCAGACTGGGCTTTATCTATGGCAACTACAGCTTCCAGAACCTGACCGATGTACCCCTGGATCCTGTTACCAAAAAATTACCCGGTAACTGGCAAAACATACACACGTTTGTATTCCCTGCATTTGCTAATCAAACCTACTCTGTTTTTGGTACCCGCAGCAGTGCCACACTACCCCGCCCCGGAGGTATAGCAGTGAATGATCCCGTAAGCGGACTCCAAATCGCCCGAAATATTGATCAGCAGCTGAGGGACAATAATACTTCCAGGAACCTACAACTGAACTTTTCTTTTGAGAGGAACCTGAGAAGAAATTGGACAATTGAGAATAAATTCCGCTTCCAAAGTCTTTACAGCGGAACCAAGTATCCCTTCTCCATTCCCTCTTTCTACAATAGCAATGGTTTATATTCAGCTGCCGTTACACCTACTACACCAGTACCCGGAACCCTTTACAGTTCATCTGGGGGAGCTTTCCGCCTGATGTTGGATGGAGATGCCTATGATGATGATTTCATGAATGAATTAAGACTGAAAAAGACATGGAATCATGGCAATGGCAAGCGGCAGACCTTCCAGATTGGTTACTATTTCTCGAATACCAACCTGAAGCCAACTACCTACAGCTATTCGCATTTTGTAAATCCATCTGATCCGTATAACCTTCAGTTGATCAATGGTGTAATACCTGCCAGACTGGCTTTACCTCCTACCGGTGCAATTCTGGCTCCGGTAAATATTACCATCGCCAACGCCTCAGCTAATCCGCAAAGAGGCTCCATCACCCGCCGCGGTCGCTACAATGAACAGGTGAATGCCCTTTTCGCAGGACATGAGATCAAGTTCAACAATAAGTTGACCATCAATGTGGGTGCTCGATATGACTGGCTGAATATGGATCTGCGGGAAACCAAAGCCCCCTTCGATAGTGCTATCACGCGTATCCTCGAGTTTGGCGACTACTCCGTTTCATTGGGCTTGAATTACATGTTTAGCAGAAATGCTGCCATCTATGCCAACGCCAACCGTGCCTACCGCATGCCCGACTACACTGCCTTTACTTCACTGGAGTATGTGGGTCCGACTGCGAATAACGCTACTGCCAGCACACTGCTTCGCTTGCCGAATGGATTGGCAGGAAATGAGATCATCACTTCATTCGAGGGTGGCTTCAAAGGACAAGCAGGTGATTTTGGATTCGACCTGTCTTTCTACCACAACACCATTAAAAACAGACTGGCTTCTATCTTCGAAAATGGTCTGCTGGTATCAAAACCATTTGGATCTAACCGAATCATGGGTTCAGAGATCTCATTATCATGGGCTCCTACCACCATCCTACGCGGATTCAGTGTAAGAACAAGTGTTACCCTTCAGAAAGCTACCTTCACCAACTTTAAAATTTCAAACGCAGTTTCCGGCGGCATCATCGGCAAACAATCTAACCTGCCTGATGTGGACGTAACCGGCAATCTGTATGGACTGAAAATAATCAATGAGGGTGGTGGTCAAACATCTATCGATGTAGTAGGCAATCGCCTTCCCAATGTACCTGACTATATCTGGAATACGGTTGCCTTATACCAGGGCAAGTGGTTTGGGTTCGATTTCTCTGCTAATGCAGTAGGAACTCGTTATGCTGATGCAACTAACCTGATTGACTTGGGCAAAATAACTGTATTGAATGCAGGTGGTTATGTTCGGGTTGGAATCGGTGGCAAGAAAGAATTCAGAGTGGGGCTGCAGTGTAAGAACATCGGCAATCGCCAGGGTGTTCAGCAGATTGCAGGCTTACAGGAAAACTCAACTGCCATGGGTCAGTTACAAACCACGCCGAACTTCATCAACAATGGCGTTTCTATCTGGTCACAGGGTTATCTGCAGTTACCAAGAAGATGGATTGCATATATCGCATTCGACTTTTAAGATTAACCGAATACTACTTAAAAAAATACCCCCGAATTCGGGGGTATTTTTTTGTATCTATTGTGTCAGCTCTTCTTTTTCCTTTCCTCCATCACCTTCTTGTAATATTTCCAGCTGGTCATATTCGGGGAAGTGAAAGTCGCAGGAGCATGGGCATATTCAGGGAAATTACTTTCAACAAACGATTTGATTTTTTCGGGTAAATCTGCATAGCCATTCTTTAGTTTATATCCCCGTCCCTGATACAGAAGATTTCCTGGACGGCTACTCATTTTCATCCAGGGAAGAAAATCACTGAAGCGTGTCCAGGATACATCTGCGGTAGCATTGGATATTTTTTTGTTATTCAATTCTTTCTCGCTGCAAAAAAAATTAAACAATTCAGCACCCTGGTATATATCACTGCGGGTATTTTCTGGCCACTCCGCTTTTTTTAATGGGGAAGGATAAGAAAGGGGTACGTCATTGAACATGCCTACTCTATCTTGTCCCATGCGTTGGTAAGGCACTTTAAATGCGCCGTACTTAAATTGCTGGTTCACCGGATCATTCCAGACATGCATAACCTCTACTTCCTCATTGGTCCATGGATTCTTCCAAGTAGAAATAATTTCATTGGTCTTGGGATCTTGGTACACCAGCATTTCCCGCGTAATTAATCGCCAGCCGCTATCGCCAGGCAACTTTTCACCGCGAGCAATATTGTACATCTCAAAATTGAAGAGGTGCTTCCAGGGTTTCTCCGGATCATACGCGTATATAGATCCCTTGGCATAAAAAACCACTTCATCACCCGGCTGAAGGGAAGCCCGCACCTTCATATAGGCATCCATATTATCCCTGGCATCGTCTAGGTTGTAGCCCGTTCTGGGCTGAGCCAATGTTACTGTACTGAACAGCAATAGGCTACATAAGCCACATACTAGTTGTTTCATTTGTATTGATTTAGTCGTTGGTAAATAGAGTGGTTAAAGTTGAAGTAGGACGGTGCTGCGTCATTTTTTTATCAATTAGTTGCCAGGTAGCGCCCTCAGGACCCTTCACCACAAAGCTAAGCTCTCCAAATTCATTTTTTTCAATCCCTGTAGGGCGAAGACCATGTCTGGTCACTAATTCATGCACATATTGCAACCTCGGCGTATAGAATGTATGCATGGTGATACCTGCTTCTCCGAGTCGTTGGCGTGCTGAGGCATCGGGCTTATCGCCGCGAACAGCCATAAAAAATTTAAGCTTCCCACAGATATTATTCGGACTAACAAAACCCTGGTAATAATGTGCATACCCATCGGGCATGAGAAAAGTTGCCTTGGGTCCCTTGTTTTTATCGCTATCTATTACTGGAAGTCGCTCTGCCTTGAGACCGAAAGCTGTTTGCAGGTACATTAATTGTCGCATGCTATCTACCCGAATACAAAAATCATGGTGCGTAAACTCGCTGGTCTGAAGCGGTGAAGCTGGGTCAATCGTTCCATAACCCGGAATAGTATATCCGTACCGCTGAAAGAATACGTGGTTAAAAAATTCTCCATAAACAGCATTCTCTCGAACACCCACCGGTCGCTTATAAAACCCTGTTTCTGATCCTACATTCACGCGCAAGGGATCATCGAAAACAGGAACGGTAGGTAGCCATTTCTCTTGTCTAGACTGCAACAGCTGATAAACATCAGTTATTCGTATGATGTCTTTCGTGAGCATAACACTCAGCCGTTGACCCACTGTTTCCGGTACCGCATATCCTACACCGGGGCCCAACAATCGATCCCATACAATAATCCGCAATAACCCATGCGAATCAATATTGCCATTTTGAAGTCGGTAGACAATAGCACCTACCGGCACCTGATAAAGCTTCTCTGCTTGCTCAGCAGAAAGACGTGCACTATCTGTTACCCGAAATCCAAATTCACCAAAATAACGAATGGCGGGACCTGCCTGATGGGTGCCCAATACTACTTCATATACACCGCTGATACCAGTGGCTGGTATACTATCCTGTGCAACTCCTGCTGTTAAAAAAAAGGAGAGTAAAAAAAATGAGCACCCTATACTCCGAATCATACAGTTAGATTTTGAATTAGTAATTTTCCATGATTGCCACCGGTAAAGAGCTGGCTCAACGCAAAAGGAAATTGCTCAATGCCAGGAATAATCTGTTCCCTATAAATTATCTTTCCGTCTTTTATCCAGGTAGATAACTCCTGAACAGCTTCCGCTGCTCTGTCAAAATAATCGAGTACGATAATGCCTGTCATCGTGCCACGGGCAGTGACAATTTTCATGTAATTTGATGGGCCTTTCATTACGGACTGATTATACTGGCTGATGGCGCCACAAATGACAATTCTACAACCTTTAGCCAGGTGAGTGAGCGCAGCATCCAACACTTCACCCCCCACATTATCAAAGAAAACATCAATTCCGTTGGGCAATTGTTCTTTCAATGCCTTGCTGATATCAGGGGTATTTTTATAGTCAATGACCACATCCCAATGCAGTTCATCTTTCAGATAACGACATTTCTCTGCGCCGCCGGCAATACCGGCCACCTTACACCCCTTTACGTGGGCAATTTGCCCTACCAATGAACCCACCATACCGGCTGCCCCACTTACAAGTACAGTCTCGCCCGGCTTTGGTTGTCCCTTATCCAACAAGCCGAAATAAGCGGTTAATCCGGGCATACCTAAAATGCCCAGGTACCAACTTAGCGGTGCAAGATTTGTATCGACCTTTGTTAGGTGTTCCCCTTTTGCTATGGCGTATGACTGCACGCCTAATAATCCGGTTACCGCCTCACCTACGTTGAAGTCAGGGTGACGGGAAACAATGACTTCGCCTGCAGCAAAAGCACGCATCACTGCTCCCAATTCAACACCGGGTATATAGGTAGTTCCTGCATTCATCCATCCCCGCATCGCAGGATCAAGGGATATATACTGTATGCGCACCAATACTTCCCCTGCTTCAGGTTCGATGATCGGCACTTCCTCCGGCCTGAAATGCTCCTCCGTGGCCGGTCCTTGAGGACGAGCAGCCAGTACATAGCGGGTATTATTCATAGATGATTGATTAGTTAATGAAGTTAACTAATTTTACTGTTGTATGACCTCCATCCAAAAAATTCACCTGCCCATGGCAGAAGGCCAACTTTTCTTCCGCACCAGCGGAAAAGGGCCCTTACTTGTATTATTGCATCCCTCCCCCCAACACTCAGGCAGGATGGAGGGACTTATATCACTTTTATCGCCCCATTTTCAAGTGGTGGCGCCAGACACGCCGGGTTATGGATTATCAGACCCGCTGCACCCTGCACCGGAGCAAATGAAGGACTATCTTCCTTTTATTGAGGCCATTCGCGCGCATTTCTGCGCATCGGCCCTTTATCTATATGGAACTGCCACCGGTGCCCAATTGGCCATTGCCTATGCCCTGGCTTATCCTGAAAAAGTAAATCACCTCTTTATCGATAATGCTGCTCATTTTGGTGATGACATGCGTAAACAGCTTTTGGAAAACTACTTTATTTCGCTGGAGCCGTCTTCCAATGGGGCACATTTAGAACGCTTGTGGCAGATGGCTGAAAGAAGCTGTTTATTTTTTCCCTGGTATTGTGAAGATGAAAAACATCGAATTGCAAATGCTTTACCCGCTCCGGATATTATTCAGGGAATTGTTCAAGACCACTTATTGGCTGGCAAAGATTATGCCCGTGCTTATCGCGCAGCATTTTTGCATGAACAGGCAGCAAACCTGCAACAATTAAAAATTCCTGCTACCCTGTTTCGTTGGCTGGGAAGTCCACTACTGCCCTATATCAATCATTTATTGGAATTTGAATTACCTGCAAACATTCAGGTAGTCGACACGCCGGCTGGTCTCAGTGAACGTTGGAAGGTTATGCAGCAATCTTTTTTTTCTGTATTGTTTAACGCATAGCGTTCCATAAACCTCTACTAAAGCTGATCACCAAGCCATTTACCAAAACTAATAGCGGGCGTCAACAACATTCCTCCACAAAATGCCTGACCACTCGTAGCTGCTGCACCTAAAATTTCCCCTGCTGCATACAAATTATCAATAGGAAGTTGCTGCTGACCCACTACCTGCAATTTTTCATTGACCTGTAAACCGCCAAAACTAATCAGGGCATACGCATAAGCAAGCACAGCGAAATAGGGTGGTTGCTTCAATGGAAAATCAAGGTAACTACGCTTAAATTTTTGATCTGATTGAATAGTGCAGGCATGATTAAATTCTTCCACTGTTGTTTGTAATACATCAGAAGGCAGTCCGATCTTTAGTGACAACTCTTTTATGGAATTAGCCTGCCAGACTGCTTTTTCGCGCTTGCTCTCCTCGACAAGTTGATCGGTTGTCCACTGAGGAACCAATGAATCACCGGCATCAAGTGCTCTTTGGTCAAATAGTATCCAGCATCGTTTACCGGGTTGTTCCAAGATCACTCTTTCGCGCTGGTCGACTGACCAATCATATTCATTCATAAATCGTTCGCCCCGCTCATTCACATAAATTTCTCTTTGTTTTCTATCTATACCATTACTCATGCGTGCCCAGGCCTGCCAGAAATTAACGCGTCCGCTGCCAGGGGAAAGTTCTATACCACCCAGGGTATACATTTGCTTTTCTGCTCCTCGAAACATAGCCCCCACCGCCATGGCCGCCTTGATGCCATCACCTGTTGAGGCGGTATTGGCTGCCGAAAGAGATCTGGAGCATCCCGGGGTATGTTTTTCAAAGAATACGGCATCAGATGCATAACCCCCGGTGGTGAGCAGATAATGCTGCGCTGTAAATCGAGTTGTTTTTCCTCTTTGCAAAGCTACTACCCCAGTGATGCGGATACCATCCGTTTGGAGGGCCTTTAACTGACATTCCGTAACAAATTGAATCTGCCCCTTGCTCACCTGCTCTTCCCAAAGTGGCAGCAACAAACGGAGTACTGTTTGTCCGGGCTGCTGCATGTGTGGGTGAACATCTTCCTTTCCGAAATAAGTGCGGGCTGTAGCGTATGCCTCATGACCATAAATTATTGCCGGGGCTCTGTCATGAAAGGGATAACCCAATTCATCAAGCCAGTTGATGGTATCTGGTGCCAAATCTACTGCCTTTCTCGTTAGAAGGGGGTCCATTGTTTCGCGGCAGATACGAACTATATCGCTGTAATGATTTGCCGTTGTATCAACGATGGAGGCATTAGCCTGGCGCCTTGTATTAGCTGCACTGAGATGACCGGCTGTAAGAGAAAGTGTACCACCTACCCGATCGGTTTTTTCCAAAACAATCACTTTCTTCCCCCGCTGAGCTGCCCGGATGGCAGCCGTCATACCTGCGGCACCGGCACCTATAATCAGTATATCAATCACAAATAGTAAATTAGGGGAAGAAAATGTTCGATTTAGTTAATGAAGTTAACTAATTTTAATCAACATATGTCAACCTACCTACCCTCCTATAAAGCACTTGCACTGCAGCTGACGACAGGTTCTGTGAATCCTTGCAGTAATGCCCATGCTGCCAGACTGCAAATGCTGGCAGCTGTCAAGCGGATCCATGCCCAGATCAAAGCTTCGAAGGCATTTATCGGCAGCGACCTACAGTTGGTGGTATTACCTGAATATTTTTTAACAGGATTCCCCATGGGGGAAACAACAGCAGAGTGGCAGGA
>Ga0208361_1000018_pt1 | contig 73269 bp, 67 predicted proteins | sample LakMenEpi05Aug10_FD_150670 | JGI IMG/M metagenome (GOLD analysis project Ga0208361, IMG submission 150670) | Freshwater microbial communities from Lake Mendota, WI - 05AUG2010 deep hole epilimnion (SPAdes) | ecosystem: Environmental > Aquatic > Freshwater > Lake > Epilimnion/Euphotic zone ... | reverse complement strand
GGCGCGCTATCGAGCTTGAGCGCGAGCTTGAGCGCGAGCTTGAGCGCGAGCTTGAGCGCGAGCTTGAGCGCGAGCTTGAGCGCGAGCGCGCCGACAGCGAAGCGGCGCGGCGGACCCTGATGCTGTCGCTGTGGCTGCTGGGCGAGAGCGAACTGGGGCTGGAGCGGCTCGAGCCGGCGCGGCAGGCCCTCGAGGAAGCGGCGGCCTTGGCGGGCATCGCCGGGGCCGGCGAGACCAGCCCGGCGGCGCTCCGGACGCTGCTCGCGGAGCTGACGCGGCTGTATGGCGAGGCCGCGCCGATCCCGCGCGAGGGACGCTAGCTGGGTTCGAGCCGCGCTTCGCGCCCGAACTCCTTCATGTGGTGGCGCACGATGCGTCCGCCCACCATGAAGATCACATCCTCGGCGATGTTGGTTGTGTGGTCCGCCAGCCGCTCGAGGTTGCGCAGCGCACCCACCAGATGCATCACATCTCCGATCCGGTCGGGGTGTTCGCGCATGAACTGGATCGCCTGGCCGATCAACTCACGATACAACTTGTCGGCCTCCACGTCCGCCTTCCAGACGCTGTAGGCGAGCGCCGCATCCTGCTTGACGAGGCTGTCGAGGCTGTCGCGCAGCATGCGCTTGGCGGTCGCGGCGAGACGCGTCACATCCGGGCGGAAGGGCAGCGGCGGAACGCCCGAGAGCACCTCGGCGCGCTCGGCGATGTTGACGGCCAGATCGGCCATGCGCTCGAGATCGGAATTGATCTTGAGGATGCCGCAGACCACGCGCAGGTCGCGCGCCACCGGCTGACGCAGGGCCAGCACGTTTAGGCACAGCTCCTCGACCTCGTTTTCCAAATCGTCGACGATCGTGTCCGACTGCATCACCTCTCGCGCGAGCTTGGGATTGCGGTCGAGCAGCGCGGAGAGCGATTTGTCGAGCGCCTGCTCGACCAGTCCGCCGATGTGCGAAATGCGCTTGTTGATCTCTGCCAGATCCTCTTCGATTTGCTTGGTCATGCTGCTCCTAGTCTGCCAAAAGCGGGAACTCGACGCGGAAGGTACTACCCTCGCCTTCGACGCTGTCGGCGTCGACCTGCCCGTCATGAGCCTTGACGACGTGCTTGACGATCGCCAGCCCCAGCCCGGTCCCGCCCATCTCGCGCGAGCGCGAGCTATCGACGCGGTAGAAGCGCTCGAAGATCCGGTGCAGGTGCTCGCGCGGGATGCCGACACCGCTGTCCGCGACCTCGACGCAGACCTGGGGGCCGCGGCGCTCGGCCCGCACGCGCACCTCGCCTCCTGCGGGGGTGTACTTGATGGCGTTCTCGATCAGGTTGGTGAAAACCTGCTCCAGCCGCTGGGAGTTGCCCATGATCCGAAAGCGCTCCTCGCGCAGCGAATCCTCGAGCAGCAGCCGCACGCGCTTGGCCTCCGCCGCGGCCAGCAGCGCCGCCGCGCTCGCCCGCACCACGCGCTCCAGCTCGAGCGGCTCCATCGGCATGTTGCCGCCCTGGCTCTCGATCGTCGAGAGGTCGAGCAGGTCCGTGACGATCGCATGCAGCCGGCGGGCATTGCGGCCGGCGATTTCGAGAAAACGGGCCCGCGCGGCCTCGTCGGAGCCCGCATCCTGCAGGGTCTCGAGCGAGCCCAGCACGATCGACAGCGGCGTGCGCAGCTCGTGGCTGACATTCGCCACGAAATCGATGCGCATCTGTTCCAGCTGGCGCATGGCCGTGACGTCCGTCAGCACGACCACCGCGCCGTTGCGCCGTCCCTCGCTCAGCAGCGGATTGATCGAGACCGAGATCAAGCTGCCATCGCCCAGCGGCGGCCGGGCATCGAAGGATTCGACCGCGGCGCCCGCCAGCGCCCGCCGCAGCGCCTGCTCCAGCTCGGGAAAGCGCAGATCGACCCACCATTGCCGACCTGCGGGCAGCGGCTCGCGCAGACCGAGCATGCGGGCAGCCGAGTCGTTCATCGTCAGCACGCGCTCCTGTGCGTCGAGCGCGAGCACGCCTTCGGCCATGGCGCCCATCAGCGAGCTGATTTCCGCGCGCGCGGTGGCGGCGCGCTCGCGAGTGGCAGCCAGCTGTTCGCAGGCCTCGCTCAGCGCCTGCGTGATGGCGAAGCTCTCGCGCTCCTCGCCGCTGGCGAGCTGGCCCTCGAACTCGCGCGCCTGCAGTTCGCTCGCGCGCAGGCTCAGTCGCTCGATCGGTCGGGCGGCCCTGCGGCTGAGCCCGTAGGCTGCCAGAGCGGCGCTCGTTCCGCCGACGGCCAGGGCGGCCCAGGCCGAGCCGCCGAAGCCCCGCGCGCCCAGCCCCACGAGCAGCGGCAGGGAGCAGGCGGGCAAGGCCAGCCAGAAGATCGCGTGACGGTGCTGGGGTAGTTTCAACGGCGCCGCGCCGCGGGTCCTAGTCCGGAGCCCCGACGGCCTCGCGGAACTTGTACCCCAAACCGCGGATGGTGAGCAGATGCTGCCCGTAGGAACCGAGCTTCTTGCGCAGGGTAGCGACGTGGACGTCGACATTGCGGTCGATCACGTACACATCGGCGCCCATCACGGCATTCAGCAATTCGTTGCGGGTGAAGGCCCGGCCCTTGTTGAGCACCAGGTGTCGCAACAGCTTGAACTCGGTCACCGTCAGCGCGATCGGGCGCTCCTCCAGCGTGACCTCGTGTTTGATCGAGTCGATCACCAGATCGCCCCAGCGCAGCACCTTGGGGCCCTCGTTGGAGCTCTTGAGCTCCGCGGCGCGCAGGCGGGTCGCGACCCGGGCGAGGAACTCCTTGATGCCGAAGGGTTTGCGGACGTAATCGTCCGCTCCCTGAGCGAGCCCGATCACGGCATCGGTCTCCTCGCCCTTGGCGGTCAGCATCACGATCGGGATGTGTTGGGTGCGGGTGTCGGAGCGCATCCGCCGGCAGACTTCCAGCCCGTCGATGCCCGGCAGCATCAGGTCCAGCACCACCAGGTCGGGAATCCGCCGCCGCGCCTCGGCCAGCGCCGCTTCCCCGTCGCCGGCGATCACGACCTCGTAGTGCTCGCGCTGCAGATGGTGGCGCAGCAATTCGACGAGATCAGGCTCATCGTCGACCACCAGGATGCGGGCTTGTTTCATGAAGGGAGCGTAGGGATTTCGAGTCAGGACCTTTGCAAATTTCCATGAAGGATCGGTTAAGGGAGCGGGCTTTTCCAGCGCTGCTGATGCCAGGCCCACTGTTCCGGCGTGGCCCGGATCCAATCGCTGAAGACCTGATTCTGGCGCCCTAGCAGGTCGCGGATCCGCTCCTCGGGCGGCAACTGCGGATCGAGCGCCAGCGGTTCCTCGACCGAGAGCACGAAGGCACCCCGAGCGCGATCGAACACGCAGCGCACCGGCAGTAGCGGCAAGCCGCTGGCTCGGGCCAGAGCCGCTGGAGCGCGCAGCGTCCAGGCCGGCTGTCCCAGGAAGGGGAGCAGTTCTCCCCGCAGCCGCAACACCGCCAGATCCGTCACCAGACCGAGCACCTCGCCCCTGCCGAGCACCTCGAGCAGCCTGCGCGGGCGCTCGCTCTGGTCCAGCGTCTTGACTCCGTAGGCACGGCGCATGCGCGGCAGAAAGGCACTGGCCGGGTCGTTGCGGCGCTGGTAGCCGACCACCGCCCCGGGCAAGCCCTGGCGCGCCAGTCGCGCGCACAAGAGTTCCCAATCGCCAAGGTGCGCGGTCACGATCAAGAGCCCGCGGCCCGCGCGCCGTTCGCGCTCCAGTCGCTCGATCGAGTCGTCGAGCAGGACGCGTCGCTGCAACCAGGCGCCGCTGGCTGGCCGGCAGGGGTCGATGCGCGAGAGCTCGAGCCAGTTGGCCACCTGCAGCGCCGCATGCTGTCGCACGGCCCGCGCCAGCTGACGGCGGGCGGCCGCGTCCATCCGGGAGCCGTAGATCAACTCCAGATTGGCCAGCGTGCGCTGCTCGTAGCGGGTGAAGCGCGCCAACTCGGCCGCGCCGCAGAGCAGCGCGCGCCGCAGCGGGCCGGGCGCCCGGGCCAGCAATTCCTCGGCGCCACGCAGCGCGCGAGCACGCCAGACTCGTCGCGCCTTCAGCGCCATGGAGCGCGGCCCTCGAGTTCCTCGATCCGGCGCACGCCGATCAGCCAGAGGCGCCCTTCGCCATCGCGGGCAGCCTTGAGCCCGCTGTGATCGGGGATGCAGAGGCCGCGCTCGGTCAGGGCCGGGGCCCAGTGCTCGAGGCACTCGCGCACCCCCAGCGCCTCGGCCGACTTCGGCAGGCACAGCTCGACGAAGCCCGAGGGCCCCTGCTGCCAGCGCAGCGGCCGCGCGCTCAGGATTCCATGTTCGCTCAATCGGGCTGCGTGCAGCCACAAAGCACGCATTTCCTGCTCGCTCTCGCGCTCGTAGCGCAGCCGCACGAAAGGCTCGGGAAGCGACTGGCGGGCCAACAGCTCGCGCCCCTGTCGCGTGCAGCGGCTCGATTCGCGCAGCCATCGGTCGAGTTCCGCCCGCACCGATGCTCGGCGCTGCACCCGGGCGAAACCCAGGCGAGCTTGTGGATCCTCGCCGGGCTCGTGCGCGGCGATCAGGCGCTGGCAGAACTCGGTGGGCACAGACTCCACCAGGCCGGCGAGCAACTGCTCCAGCTGCCGGGACTTTTCCGCGCTGTTGAGCGGACGGCCGAGCCGGACGGCCGCCATGTCGATCAGGACGGGCTCGCCCTGTGCATCGATCAGCACATTGGCCGGGTGCAGGTCGCCATGGCGCACGCCGGCGTCGGCCAGCTGCGATAGCCAGCGACCCAAGCGCAGTTCCAGGCCCGGCAGCGGCGGGCGCAGGCAGTGCTCGAGTTCCCAAGCTCCCTGGATCCACTCGATGCACAGCGTCGTGCCGCGTTGCTCGAGCACTCGCGGGACGCGCAAGCCTCGCTCGCTCAGCGCCGCCAGCCGCCGGGCCTCGCGGCGTGCCCGCCAACCGTCCCACAGGCGCGCCAGCGGACTGGGGTGGTGCCAACGCTTCTCGACGTGCTCGCCGACGCGCACGATCGAGCGGTTGGCGCTGCGCTTGAGTGTGGTTTCTTCCATACCGGAGGGTGGCAGGGGCGGATCCTGGCTGCGTAGTCTACGAGTTCGACTTGAAGCTGCAGCTCTCCATCCTGCGCGAGCTCCTCGTGTCCTTCCTTTTCGCGGTGGGTGGCATGTTCGTGCTCGCGCTGCCCGCCGTGGCGGTGGCCGCGGTCAGCAAGCTGCAGGGCGTGCCGACGAGCGATGTGCTGCAGTTCATGCCGATCATCATGGCCGGTCTGGCGCCCTACGTGCTGCCGCTGGGTTTTCTGCTCGCGGTGGTGGTCACCTACGGGCGGCTGGCGGCCGACAACGAGTGGACGGCGATCCGCATGGCGGGCTGGAATCCGGCGCGCATGTTCCTGCCCGGCATCGTGCTGGCGGTGGGTCTGGGTCTGTTCAATCACTGGCTGGCGGCGGAATTCCTGCCGCAGGTGCGCCGCATCCAGACGCAGCACATCAAGGATTCGCTGCGCCACGCCCTGACGCAAATCGCGCCGGGCACGACGGAGCTCTCCTTCGGGAAGTTCTTCCTCTCGGCCGAACGGCGCGAGGGTGACGATTTCCTGGATGCCTTCATCTACATCCCCGGACGCAAGGGCAAGGAGCCTCAGCGCCTGCTCGCGGAGCGCGTGCACTTCCAGTTTCAGGACAGCCTGATGTTCGTGCAGCTCAAGCGCGCCCGCATCGTGGTCGGCAATGCTGACTTTCAGAACGAGAATCCGGTCTTCCGGATCGACCTCGACGATCTGGTTCAGAAGAAGAATGAGAACTACGATCGGCTGCGCTATCGCTCGTCTCAGGACATCCTGACGGAACTCGCTGGCGGGGTGAAGGATTCCAAGCGCCGCGCGGAGCTGCGCTACGAAGTGCAGGCGCGCTGGGCGATCGCGAGCACCTATCTCATGTTCCTGTTCCTCGGAGGAGCGACCGGGCTGCTCCTGCGCAAAGGCACGCAGCTGGGCGCGCTGGGGATTTCCGTCGGGTACGCGCTCGTGTATTACATCCTCTCGATGCGTCTGGGCAAGGAACTGACCTTCAGCAGCGTGATCCCGCCCGAGATCGGCGCCTGGACGGTGGTGGGGGGCGGACTGATCGTGGGATTGCTGCTGCTGCGCAAGGCCTTGTCGCAATGAGCCGCAGCCTGAAAATCGGCGGGCGCATCGACCGCTACGTGGGTTCGCTGTTCGTGTCCTCGTACGCCACGGCCTTCCTGATCGTCGTCGGACTGTTCCTGATCATGGATCTCGCCGGCAAGCTCGATGACTACCTGGTTCCCTGGCCCGACGGCAGCCGGGTTCCGACGAGCTGGATCGTGCGCTACTACGCGCTCTCGATTCCCTTTCTGTATCTGCAGGTGGCGCCCTTCGTGACGCTGGTGGCGGGGCTGTTCACGGTTTCCAAGCTGCTCAAGCACAACGAGACCATCGCCGCGCTTGCGGCCGGCGTCAGCACCCATCGCCTGCTGATGCCGGTGTTCCTCGGGGGCGCGCTCGCGGCCGGAGGCATGTTCTGGATGCGCGAGAGCCTGGTGGAGTCGATCGGCCCCAAGCTCGACCACATGCGCTTCGTGCTCGAGGAAAAGAGCACGGATCAGGTCTACTACGGGGTCTGGCTGCGCGACAAGAGCGGCAGCCTCGTGCGGCTGAGCGAGTTTCGTCCGCGCACCGGCTCGCCGGCGGTGGCCGAAGTGCGTGGGCTGGAATCGGTGCTCGTCACCGCCAACCGTATCGCGACGATTACGGCGGTGCGGGCCGTGTTCCGCGAGCGCGGGGGCGGCAAGGCTGGTTGGTGGCTGGCGGGCGGCCGCACGCAGGAGGTGCGCGGCGAGCAACGCACGCGTCCGGTCGAGTGGCTGGATGGCTTCGAGTTCACGCCCACGCTGGCGATGAGCTACGTGCGGGCCCGGGCGAACCCGCTGGATCTGTCGTTTTCGGAAGCCAAGGAACTCGCCGGCCGCAGCCCGGATGACACCCGCTATCAGGTGATGCTGCAGTACCACCTGACCTTCCCGCTGGCGAACCTGATCCTGCTGCTGGTGGGCCTGCCGATCCTGCTGCGGCACGACCGCGGGCGCGGCGCGGAAGGCCTTGCCAAGGGCTGCCTGTGGTGCGTGTTCTACTTCGCGGGCGACTTCGTTCTGCGCAACCAGGGGCTGGGCGGGCGGATGGATCCCGTGCTCGCGGCCTGGCTGCCGATCCTGTTCTTCGGCAGCCTCGGGCTGGCCCTGTACGAAACCATGCGAACCTAGAACCCCGAAACTGGCCCCCGGCCCCTCGCGGGGCGTACCATTGGCGCCCCGGAAAGAGGGAAGAAAGCCCTGCCGCCAGCCGTCCCAAGCCACTCCATGTCCTTCCAGAAACACCTGCTGCCTGCTTCCCTGGCCCTGCTGCTCGGTGCCTGCGCCACCGCGGAGAAGCGCGCCAAGACCGTCGAATGGCACCTGAAGCACATGCAGTACGAGCAGGCGGTCGAACTCGCCGCCCGCGAAGCCTCCGCCCGCCCGAACGACGCCAAGGCTCAGGATCTGCACCGGCGCGCCAGCGTTGCGCTGCTGCTCGAGCGCGGACGGCGCCTGACGCTGGATGATCAGGATGTCGAGGCGCTGCGCGTCTTCCAGCAGGCGCAGGAACTCGCGCCGGCCTCCGCGGAGGTCGCCTCGTGGATCGACAAGACTCGCCGCAAGCTGTCCGACCGCTGGCTGCAGGTGGGACTTGAATTGCACTCCGGCGGCGAGATCGAGGCGGCCGTGGCCGCCTACGAGCAGTGCCTGGCGCTGGCACCCGCGGACTCGGTGGCCCTGGCGGCGCTCAATTCGGCCATGAAAACCGTCGAGTACCGCGGCCAGCAGTTCCAGCGTTATTTCCAGGAGGGCGTGGTCGCGATGAGTGACTATTGGCTGGAGCGCGCGCGCTCGCGCTTTGAGTACGCCGCCAAGTACAAGCCTGAGGAAGAGCGGACGGCGATGCGCTCGCAGCAGGTGCGCCTGATGCTCGCTCGCCAGCGCCTGCGCGTCGCCGAGGGGCTCGAGGAAGCGGGGCTTTTCGGCGCTGCACGCGGCGAGTACCGCATGGCGCTCGATCTCGCGCCGGACGATGCCGAAGCTCAGGCGGCCCTCGAGCGCTGCTCGCGGGAAGTCGAGGCGCAGCGCCTGCTGGAGATGGCGGACTACGAGATGCTGCGTCGCAACTACGATCGCGCGGGGGAGTACCTGACGCGTGGCGAGGAACTGACGCAGAAGCAGAAGGAACGCTTTGAGGGCGCCCGTGCCAGCATCCAGGAGAGCCGCCACGAGGATCTCTACCAGATCGCGCTCGCGCTCGAGAAGGACCAGCGCTACCCCGAAGCCGTCGAGAAGTATCAGGAACTGCTGGACATCGCTCAGTACTACAAGGACGTCTTCACGCGCCGAGACACGCTGCAGGCCTACGTCGAACTCGCCGCCTCGCTCCACGCCAAGGCCAAGGCGGCCACGACCGATGCCGAGCGCATCGATCTCTTGCAGCAGATCGAAGTCTTCTGGCCCGACTACAGCGACGTGAAGTCGCAACTCGAGACGCTCCGCAGGGCTGTACCCGCGGTCGCGCCCGAAGGAAACGGCTAGCTGGATCCGAGCGCGTCGATCACGGCTCCCGGTTCGATCCGCATGCAGATCGGCCCCAGAGCGTGCGAGCAGGTGCGCTGAAGGCAGGGCGCGCAGGCGGGGGCGTTGCGGCTTCGCAGCGAGTGTCCGGGCCGGGGGCCGGTGCGCTCGTGTGCCTGCGGCCCTTCCAGGCACAGAACACGCATGCCAGAGGCTGCCGCCAGATGCAGGGGCCCGCTGTCGGGGCCCACAAAACGCGCCCCGCGCGCGGCCAATTCCTCGAACAGCGCCGCCAGCGCGCGCAGGTCGAATTCGTCGCGGCAGTGCAGCACGCCCGGATCGCGGGCGAAGCGCGCCTCCAACTCGGCGAAGTGCTGCGCCTCCTCCGGGCCGCGCAGGCACAGCACGCGCTCCCCGCGCGCGCGCCAGCCCTCGATAAAGCGGATGCACAGCTCCTCGGGCCAGGCGCGAATGTCCGTGGGCCTGGAGAGGTGCAGCACGAGCGGCGCGCGCTCTTCGCCGAGTCCGCGGATGGAGCGGGCGCGCTCGCCGGCGGAAAGCGCCAGATCGGTGCGCCAGCGGGCGCCCTCGGCCACATGTTCCAGCAGCGCGCGCATCGCATCGAGCGCGTGCGGTCCTCGACTCGGCGCGGCGTTGTCGGTCAGCACTCCGCTGAAAAAAGGTTCCTGCCAGTCGCCGCGGGCGAGGCCCGAGCGCCGGGTGGCGCGCGAAGCCAGCAGTACTGAAGCGCTCTTGCCGTTGCCCTGCGCGTCGATGGCCCAGTCCGCCGCATAGCGGCCCAACTCGCCCCACAGACGCGCATAACCGCTCCAGCCGGAATGGCGTTCGAAGGCAAAGACCTGATCGAGTCCTGGCAGTCCCGCGATCAGGCTCTGGAATTCGCGTTGGATGACCCACGCGATGCGCGCCGCGGGATAGCGCTCGCGCAGCCCGTGGAAGATGGGCAGCGCGTGCACGCAGTCGCCGAGGTGCGACAGTCGAACGATCAGGATGCGCAGGCTCACAAGCGGCCTTTCTTGTATCATCCGCGGTGATGGTCGGAGCACTGCTGTCGGCGAGGATGAGCGGCGTGCGGCACAGCCCGCTGGCTGCACCGCACAGCCCGCTGGCTGCACCGCACAGCCCGCTGGCTGCACCGCACAGCCCGCTGGCTGCACCGCATCACGCGCCGGCCCATCTGCTCGGCAGCGGCTGGCGCGCCGGCGTGCTGCTCGAGGGCCTGGATCCGGATGTCGACGGCGTGTCGAGCGTCGCACCTTTCGCCGGCGAGCGCCGCGAACCGCGGCGACGCTCATGATCCGCAGGCTCTCCACCAAGTGGCTTCTGACCGTGCTCGCAGCGGTGGTGGTGCCGTTCGTCTGCTTCGCCTGGTTCGTCTCCTGGCGCCTCGAGCAACGCGAGTCGGAGGTCGTGCGCTACTACCTGCTGAGCCTTGCGACCGAACTGGCGCAGGAGATGGACGAGGCGCTGGCGCAGCGCGTTTCGGACGTCGAGCTGCTGGCTTCCAACCCGGTGGTGTCCTGGGTGCTGGGCAGCGTCGATGACAGCAACGATGCCACCTTCGACGCCCAGGCGATCACGCTGTTCAACGCGCTGGTCGAACGCGAGCGCGACGGCCGGCGCATCTACGATCTCGTCGTGCTGCTCGATCCCAAGGGCCGCCCCCAGCTCTCCAATGACGACCCGCGCTTCGATCCGGCCTGGGTTGCGAACCTGATGGAGCGCGACTGGTCGCAGGCCGAGTGGTTCCAGTCGGCGCTGGCGGGTGGCGTGGGGCTGCTCGATCAGCACGCCAGCGATCTGCTGCGCCCAGGCAATCGGCCCGAGGACTACAACATTCTGATCGCCTGCGGCGTGCCCGATCTGGCGCGGCCCGGTCGCCATCACGGCGTGGTCTTCGCGCTGGTCAACTGGTCGCACTTCCAGGATCGACTCAACCGCATTCCGGCGCCTAGCGCGCGCACGGGCATCGTCACCGATGTGTATGCATCGCGCTACGGCTGGATGTGGCGCGCGGACGCGGACACGATCATCGCGCACAAGGATCCCACCCTTTACGGCAAGAGCGTGGCGCGCGACACGGGCCTGCCCCAGCTCTCGCAGGCGGCCGCTGCCGCTGAGGCCGGGCTCTACCCCGATTACGAGTTTCGCGGCGTCAAGAAGCACGCGGCCTTCCGCCACTGCAAGGGACCCGGGCAGGGCGGTCTCGGCTGGGTGGTGGGTGTCGGCGTCGATGACAAGGACACCTACGCCTCGGTGGTGGAGCTGCGCCGCATCCTGTTCGCGTCGAGCGGGCTGGCGCTCGTGGCGGTGCTGGTGTTGACCTTCCTCGTGGCGCGGCGCACGACCGAGCCGATACGGCTGCTGGAGGAGCGCACGCGGCGGATGGCGGCGGGGGATCTGGAATCCCGAGTCGAGGTGCACTCCAGGGACGAGCTGGGGGAGCTTGCCAACTCCTTCAACCGCATGAGCGCCGAACTGCTCGAAAGCCGCCGACAGCTGGTCAAGGCCGAGAAGGATGCTGCCTGGCGCGAGATGGCCAAGCAGGTGGCGCACGAGATCAAGAATCCGCTGACACCGATCAGCCTCTCGGCGACGCTGCTGAAACGCGCCCGGGACGAGCGGAGCCCGGACTTCGACAGCATCTTCGAGCGCACGATCGAGCTGATCCAGCGCCAGGTCGAGGGCATGCGCCGCATCGCGGCCGACTTCTCGGCCTTCGCGGGCACGCACAAGCGCACCCCGGAGCGAATCGAGCTCGCGGAACTCGTGCGCGAGGTGCTCGATCTGGAGGCGGCCTGGGCCGAAGAACGCGGGGTGCGGATGGAGTCCCGGGTGGAAGCGCTGGCCGTGCTCGTCGATCGCGACGAGCTGCGGCGCGTCCTGATCAACCTGGTCAGCAACGCGATCGAGGCCATGCCCGATGGCGGCGCGCTCCGCGTGAGGGCGCGCCGGCAGGACCAGCACATGCTCCTGGAAGTGGAGGACGAGGGCGTGGGGCTTTCGAGCGAGGCACGCGCGCACCTGTTCGAGCCTTACTTCACGACACGCACGCACGGCACCGGCCTGGGGCTGGCAATCTGCCATCAGCTGATCGAAGGCATGGGTGGAACCATCGAGTTGCTGGATGCGCCGGGCGGCAAGGGCACGCTGGCGCGGATCACGCTGCCCTGCATGGCATGAGCACACAAGCACAGCTGTTTCTCACCGGGGCCACCGGATTCCTGGGCGTCGAACTGTGCGAGCTGGAGGCTCGGAGAGGGCGCGTGATCCATGCGCTGGCCCGCGCCAGCGCGGACCGCGGACCACTCGCGGGGTTGCCGATCCGCTGGCACGAGGGCGATCTCACCGACGAGCGCAGCGTCGAGCGGGCCCTGCAGGCGGCGCGCGCCGAGTGCGGCCGCGGGATGCCGCTGGACGTGATCCACTCCGGTGCCTTGATCAGCTACGCGACGCGCGACCGCCAGCTGCAGGAGGCGATCAACATCGAGGGCACGCGCTGCATGCTGAACGCCGCCGCGCGCGCCGGTGTGCGGCGCTTCCTGCATGTCTCGAGCGTCGTCGCGATCGGCCCGAGTCCCGACGGGAGCGCACTCGACGAGAGCTCGCCCTACACCGGAGCGGGCATCGACTGCGACTACATGCGCACGAAGCACGCGGCCGAACAGCTGGCGCTGGCGGCGGCCAGCGCCATGGACGTGGTGATCGCCAACCCCGGCGCGGTCTTCGGGCCCTCGCACAGAAAATCCAACACGGTGCGCTTCCTGCGCGAGGTGGCCGACGGCCGGGCGCCGATCGTCGCTCCGCCCGGCTCGGTGGCAGTGGTCGGCGTGGGCGACACCGCGCTGGGTCTGCAGCTGGCGCTGGAGCGCGGCCGGCGCGGCGAGCGCTACCTGCTCGTCGAGCGCTGCCTGCCGACTCTGGAGCTGTTCCGCTGCATCTGCAGGGCCCTGGGTCGCGAAGGCCCCCAGGCCGCCGTGCCGTCGGCGCTGTGGCCGGCTGTGGTGCTCGGAGCGCGTCTGGTCGATGCCATCCGACCCCTGCAGCTGACCCCGCCGCAGGCGCTGGTCATGCTCGGCCGGCGCCTGGAGTTCGATTCCCGCAAGGCCCGCGAAGAACTTGGGTGGCGCCCCGAACCCTTTGACCACGTTCTGTCGGCTACGATCGAGACCCTGCGCCAGCGCGGTCTGCTGCCCGCTCCCTGAACACCATGCAACCCCGTACCGTTCTGCCCCTGCTGCTCACCGTTCTGGCTCTACTGGGGCTGCTCGCGCTGCTGTTCCTGCGCCAGCCCGCGGGCGGCGGCCCTGGCGAGCTCGAGGTGTTGCCGGCGCCCGAGCGCGTCAGCGACAGCTCCACGCTGAATCCGCTCGAGAGCGCCGGCCTGCCGGCGGGAGCCGGACGCGACACGAGCGCGATCCGCTCGAGCGGCATTCCCGTCGGTGTGCGGCTCGGCGGCGAGGGCCAGCTCGCGGGGCGCGTCGTCGATCTGGAGACGGGGCTGGGTGTCCCGGCCGTGCGCATCGATCTCCTGCCTGTGCCGCCTGCGACCGTGAGCTTCTTCGGGCGGCTGCTGCGCATGTCGAGCTCGATGCGCTCGATGGCGACGCGCGTTCGGCCGATCGCCGTCGCGATGAGCGATGGGAACGGCAACTTCCGCTTCGAGGGCGTGCGCACGGGGACTTGGTTCCTCGAAGCGCGCGGACCCTACCACGTGCCGCAGAGCATGGTGCGCGCGCGCGTGCTGGCCTCGGGCGCCGGCGGCCCCGTCGAGGTTGGCATGTTCAGCGGCGGGCGCGTGGTCGGCACCGTGTTCGGTCCCGATCAGAAGCCCGTGCCGCGTGCGGGCGTGATGCTCGTGCAAGGACCCGGAGCGGTGCTGACCTCGATGCAGACCGGCGATCTGCGCCAGCTCGAGAGCGTGTGCGATGAGCAGGGGCGCTTCGTGTTCGAGGGCATCCCGGCCGGATTGGGCTACGAGATCACGGCCACCGGGCCGGGCTTCACGCCCTCGCACGCGCTCGACATCAGCGTGCGCGCCATGGAAGACACGCGCGTCGACGTGCGCACGCGCGAGGGCGGCAGGATCACCGGCCGCGTGTACTCGATACCGGGCAAGAGCGAGGAAAATCAGCAGGAGGCCGAGCGCAAGCCGCTCGCGGGCGCGCATCTGGGAGCCGTGCCGCGCGGTCTGCGCAGCCTGCGCTGCACCGAGGAGATTCTCGAGCGCACGCACTGCGTCACGGCCGAGGACGGTTCGTTCACGATGGAGCATGTGCCGCCGGGAGAGGTCGACATCGTCGGCATCGCCTTCGGTCACTTGCCCGCGATCGGCGCGCGGGTCGCGGTCGCGGATGTGGCCGTTTCGACGGCGCCGGAGATCGAGCTGTCGCGCGGCCCGGTCTTCCGCGGACGCGTCGTCGATGTCGCCGGTGCTCCGATACCCGGCGTGGAGATCAGTTGGAATCTCGTCGACTGGCGCAACTTCCAGTTCGATTTCTCGTTCGCGCCGATGATGGCGGAGGCCGTCAAGGGCTTCGAGTTGCCGAAGACCGATGCGGACGGCCGTTTCTGGGCCGGGCCGGTCGCCGGCGATGCTCCCTGGCGCGCCACCTTTCGCAAGCTCGGCTACATCGAGACCGAATACCGCTACGATCCCGCCAAGGACGGTCCGCCGGAGTCGAGCGACATCACGGTGACCCTGTCCGCGGGCGGCGCCATCGAGGGCATCGTGATCGACGAGCTTGCAGGCGAACCGATCACGAGCTTCTCGATCACTACCGCTGATCGCGCCGACACCGAAGCCGACGCGCCCGGCGCGCGCAATCCCTTTTCGGGCGGAACGCCCTTCGAGGACGAGGCCGGCCGCTTCCGCCTCGACTCGCTCAAGCCCGGCCAGGTGCGCCTCACCTTCAGCGCCCCCGGCTACCCCGAGACCGCCATCGATCCGATCGAAGTCAGCGCGGGCAATGTCAAGAAGGGCGTGATCGTCAGGCTGCGGCCGGGCGGGACGATCAAGGGTCTGGTGCTCGATCCGGACGGCAAGCCGGTCGTCGGCGCGCAGGTCATCGCGCTGCCCGCGGATGGCAAGCTGGAGAACAGTCCCGCGACGCGCATGCGCGAGGAAACGCGCCGCCGCGGACGTCGCGGCCCCTTCGGCGGCGGCGATCCCTTCGGTGCGATGGGCAACACGATTCCGCCGGGCATGACCGGCTTTCTGGCCAACATGGGGCTGCTCGGGGATCGCGCCGTGCTCTCGCGCCGCGACGGCAGCTTCGAACTGGCGGGCGTCGATCCCGGCAGCGTGCGCGTGCAAGCCTTCCATCGCGACTGGGCCTGGGGCAACTCGAGCAACCTCGAGGTAGCGGAAGGCAAGAGCGTCGAGAACGTGCTGGTGCGCATGCACGCCGGCGGTGGCATCGAGGGCAAGGTCACGGATCGCTACGCCCGTCCGCTGGAAGGCTCGATCGTGGTGGCCTTTTCTCCCGCAGCCTTCGCCGGCAACGGCGTCGCCAACGCCGGGGGCCTGTACCAGGGCACGACCGACAAAGGCGGCAACTACGCAATCCGGCACGTTTCGGCGGGCAGCTACTTCGTGGTCGTGACCCGCGGGGATGAGGACCTCAATCCTCTGAGCTTCTTCGGCACGCTCAACTTCGATCTCGTCACCGTGCCCGAGGATCAGGTCGTGCGCTACGACCTGGTCGACACGGCCGCGGGCGGCTGCCGCGTGCAAGGACAGGTGGTCGATGAAGGCCGTCCGATCTCGCGCGGTCTGGTGACGGCGGTGCGCTTCGACGGCGCGAACATGCTGGGCGTGGAATTCAAGGCCGCGCGCGTGCACTCCAACGGCAACTTCGAGTTTGCGGGGCTCGCCCCGGGCGATTACCAGCTCAACCTCGACGGGGCGGGCCCGCAGGTGCGCATGGAGCTGGAGGTTCCCGACGCGCCGGAGCTGGAGATCGTGCTCGAAATGCCGCGCGGCGGCATCGAGGGGCTGGTGCTCGACGAGCAGACGCGCGAGCCGATCGTCGGCGCCGAAGTGACGCTGCGCGATCGCGAAACGCCGCAGGGACAGGGTCTGCTGGGCTCGCTGATTTCGCGCGAAGGCAATGCGCAGCGCGCGCGCACGGATGACAAGGGGCGCTACTCCTTCGGTCGGCTGCGCAGTTCCGAATACGATCTCAGCGCGCGCGGTCCGCGCGGCGGCGAGGGCAAGAAGAGCTTCGCGCCCTCGGATCCGCGCCGCATCGAGGTCGACGAGCGCAGCGTCGAGCGGGGCGTCGACATCGCGCTCGCGCCGGCCCTGAGCCTGCGCGGAAGCGTCAAGGACAAGCAGGGCAATCTGGTGCCCGAGGCCAGCGTTTCCGTGCTGCTGGAAGGGGCGCGCGGCGGTCTGGAGCGCGGCCGAGCGGACAAGGACGGCCGCTACGAGGTCAACGGCCTCGCACCCGGCAAGTACACGGTGACCGTCAGCGCCAAGGAGCATGCCGAATCGCGCAAGTCCGGCGTGGAACTCGTGCGCGGCAAGGACGCGGAACTCGATCTGGTGATCGAGAAGGGCATCCTCGTGCGCGTGCGCGTGCTGGACTCCTCCGGCCGGCCGGTCGAGGGCGCGCGCGCCCAGCTGCTGGGCAAGGACGGGCAGTCCGCCAGCGTTTCGGGCGCCGAGCGCGCGCTGACCGGCTTCTTCACGGGCGAGGGCGCCAGCGGCGCCGACGGTCTGCTGACGCTGGGGCGCTACCTGCCGGGCGCCTACACACTCGAAGCCCAGAAGGGTTTCGCGCGCGCGCAAGGCGAGAAGGTCAGTGTCGCCGCGGGGCGCGAAGAACAGGAATTCGAGATCCGCCTGCAATAGCACATGCTTGCCATCCTGCTCTGCCAGCTGTCGACCTCGCTGCTCGTGCAGCCCCTGTACCTCGAAGAAAAGCCGCCCGAAGTGCGCACGCTGCGCCACATCCTGATCGCGGACGATCCCGCCAGCGACAAGGACGAGGAGTTGGCGCGCTCGCTGGTGGATCGGCTGCGCGGGGGCGCGGATTTCCGCGAACTGGCACACGATCATTCGATCGCTACCGACCGTCAGCAGGGCGGGCTCTTGGGCAACTTCACGCCGGGCATCCTCGAGCCCGCGCTCGATGGTTATCTGTTCGGTGCCGAGCCGGGTGCGATCAGCGATCCGATTTCCACCCGGGCCGGCCACCACATCCTGCAGCGCCTCGACACCTACGCCGCGGTGCTCACCATCGAGGTCCGGCTCGAGGACGAGGCGCGGCGCGCCGAGGTCCAGCGCCGGCTCGCGGCCGGCGAGGATTTTGCGCGCGTGGCCCGGGAGCTTTCGACGGATCGCGTGAGCGGCGAGCGCGGCGGGCAGTTTGCGATCTACGAGCGCGGCCTGCAGGATCGCTTTCTCAAGGCCGCCGCCTTCGAGCTCCCCATCGGGGGCACCAGCGAAGCCTTGCAGGGACCGACGGCCTGGCACTGGATCCGTCGCGTGCCCCTGGACGCGCTCGATCCGGCGCTGCGCGAGAACTACTGGGTGCGCATGCGCGGCATCCTCGTGCAGTTCGACATCGCCGAAGCGGCGGCCAAGAGTCAGACTCGCAATCAGCAAGATGCCAAGCGCATCGCGGACAGCATCGTCGCGCGGCTGCGCGCGGGCGAGTCGCTGAGCGATCTGGCGAGTCAGTTCAACGAGGACCGCGGCGGGATCGAGCGCCGGGGCGATCTGGGCTGGGTCCACCGCCGCGGACCGCTGCTTTCGCCGACGCTGCGCCGCATGACGCTGCAGCAGATCGGGGAGATCGTCGAACCGCAGATCACCAACTTTGGCTACCTGATCGCGGTGCGTGAGCGCTGAGTGAGCGCTCGGCGCCTTCAGGGAGCCCAGTAGACGATCCCGCCGTTGGAGGCATTGAAGGTGCGCGTCGCCGCGCAGCCTCCCAGTACGATCGGATCGCGGTAGTAGCACATGTACACGCGCCGGGATCCGGGGCTGATCACATCGCCCAGCGCGGCGGAGCGCGCCGAGACGCTGCTGCCTCCCGGCGGTGGGAAGTTCGCGGCCCCGCTGACGGCGTTGACGAGGTACAGGCGCAGCAGATTGGAGCCAACGCAGCGCAGACCCTGACCAAAGGCCGATGAGCCGATGCCCAGGCTCAGCTCGGCCTGTCCTTGGAGCAGCACCGTGGCTCCAGTCGGCCTTCCGCCGACCATACCGAGCTGCAGCGCCGACGCCGACAGCGAGGCGCCCCCCGAGGCGGAGAGCAGCGCGCCGCCGGTGTTGGAGGAGTTGTTGCAGCCCGCACCGGCATTGCCCGGCGGATTGGCGCACGGGCAGGGCACCACGCCGTAGCGGCCCTGCACGCAGACGGAGGTGAACAGCGGGTTGGGCGAGGTGTTCTGGATCGTGAAGCTGCCTTGTCCTCCCGGCATGCTCGGAAAACAGCCGATCTGGATCAGGTAGCTCGTGCCGTAGCTCGCGGCAAAGCTCAGTTTCGAGGGTCCGGCGAAGTAGCAGCCATCGTCATCGCAGGCGATCGCGCTGCCGGGCTGGGGACAGCCGCTGCCGAGGTAGACCGCACAGCGCGTGTCGATGGCCGAAGCGCACAGCGAAAGCTGGGCGATGCCGTCGAAGTCCGCGATCCAAGTGAACCACACGTCATCCGTGAGCGTGGTGGTCTGTACCGAAGTGCACAGCGCCTCGCACTGGCCCTCGCGGCCGGTCGTCGCGCTGGTGTTGTCGAAGCCATGCGGCCCGGGCCCGAAGATCAGTTCGGGCGTCTGGCAGCCGTCGTTGGCGGGCACGCTGGTCGGCTGGATCGAAAGCGAACCCGCGACGCCGCCGCCGGAGGAGAAATTGCCGATCTGCAGCAGGTAGCTCGCGCCCGCGCTGGCGGTCCAGGAGACCTGCGAGGCGCTTACGAAGCCGCACCAGTCGTCATCACAGGCGAGCGGCGAGCCCTGCGGGCAGCCCGGCGCGTCGTACACCGCCATGCGCGAATCGTGCCCGGGATTGGCGCACAGGGAAGCGGTCACGACGCCGCTTGCAGGCGCCGTCCAGCGCAGCCAGATGTCATCCGCGATCGCCGAGCTGCCAAAGCCGAAGCACTCGCAGTTGAGTTGGCCCTGCGCGCTCGTGGTCGCGAAGCGGTTGTCGTAGGGGAACAGTCCGTAGCCGCTGATCAGGCTCGGGCTGGCGCACTCATCGCCGCCGGTGCTCGCCGAGGATTGGGTCAGCGCGCCCGGCAGCGGCTGTGCGCTGCTGGGAGCGACGCGCCCCTTCGCTGGGTGCATGCCGTACTTCGCGGCGGCGGGGGACTGCGGCAGCAGGAGGAGTGTCAGCAGCAGGGGGGACATCTCCCAGATTGTCTCCGAAGAACGCCACCTGCGATACGGCCCAAGCGCAGCGGTTCCGCACGGCGGGGGTGGCGGGCGCTCCCCCTAGTTCCGAATTGGGGCCCTAGTTCCGCGAACTCACTTGGGGCCGTCGAAGCCCCAGGTCCCCTCGATCTTGGCGTAACGCAACCCGATGATGTCGAGCAGCCAGTCAAAGCCCCCCAGATCCGGGATCACCTGCATCGACTGCACCTGCGTATTGGGCAGGTTCGCATCCGCGGCGTTCTCGCGCGCGATCTGCAGCGCCGGCTTGGGGATGTCGACTGAGAGGATCGTGAAGCACCACCCCGAGGAACGGAAGGTGCCCGAGGTCTCGGTGGTGCGCGTGTGGGACAGGCTCGCGCAGCCCGCGGTCAGGGGAAGCAGCAGCAGTCCAAGTCGCAGCACGCGCATCGTGTTGGAAAGCCTAGCGCGGCTGCGGCAGCCAAGGAAGCGCCGCGCTATGCTCGCCACTCGATGCGACCGCCGCCCGAGCCCGGACTCGAGGAACACCTCGCGGGCCATGCGCGCGCGTTCCGCGAGCGCTTTGGCGGCGCCGGGCCGGCGCGGCTGTGCTTCGCTCCCGGCCGGGTGAACCTGATGGGCGCGCACCTGGACTACAACGGCGGCCCGGTGATGCCGACGGCGATCGACCGGGGCACGTGGATCGCGATCCGGCCGCGCAGCGCGGAGCGCATCCTGGTGGCCTCGACGCTGGAACCCGGCGAGCGCGAGTGGTCGCTGGCGGCTTTGCCCGAGCAGGCGAGCGGTCACTGGTCGGACTATCCGCTGGGCGTGATCCGCGCCGTGCGCGAGCAGCTCGGCGGGGGCGCGCTGTCGGGTCTGGAGATCCTGTTCGGCGGCAACCTGCCGATCGGCGCCGGGCTGTCTTCCTCGGCTTCGATCTGCGTGGGCACGGCGCTGGCGCTGACGCGCTGTCTCGGCCTGCCGCTCCAACCCCGGGACTGGGTCGCGCTGGCGCTCGAGGCCGAGCGCGGCTTCGTCGGCGTGCAGTGCGGCATCATGGATCCGCACGCGATCGGGCTCGCGCGCGCGGGCGAGTTGCTCTGGCTCGACTGCAAGGATGGCTCCTCGAGCTACATGCCGCTCGATGCGGCCCGGGTCGCGATCGCGGTCGCCGACACGCGCGTGCGCCGCCAGCTCGCTACCAGTGCCTTCAACGAGCGCGTGGCCGAATGCCGCGCAGCCTTCGAGGCGCTGCGGGCCGAGGTTCCCGGAGCCACATGCCTGCGCGACATTCCCTGGAGCACGTTCGAAGCGCGGCGCACGGACTTGCCGGCGCGGATCGCGCGGCGCGCCGAACACGTCCTGCGCGAGGTCGAGCGCACCTTCGCCGCGCGCGCCGCTCTGGAGCGCAAGGATCTGGCGGCCTTCGGGGCCCAGATGAGCGCCGCGCACGAGAGCCTGCGCAGCCTTTTCGAGGTCAGCGTGCCCGAGCTCGACGCGCTCGTCGCCAGCGCGACCGCGATCCCCGGCGTGCTGGGGGCGCGGCTCACGGGGGCCGGCTTCGGCGGCTGCGCCGTGATCCTGCTCGAGCGAGCGGCCGCGGAGGAATTGAGTGCGCGGGTGCCGCGCGAATTCGAGGCGCGCTTCGGCCACAGGCCGAAGCTGGAGTTGTTCGGCGGCGATGCCGGCCCGCGCGAGTTACTTGCCGAAGGGCTGGACCTTGACCACTGACTCCGCGCGCTCCAGCAGCAGCTTGCCTGCCGGCAGCGCGCGCACGTCGGCGCTCCACCCCGAACGCAGCAGCTCCAGCGCCTGATTCGGCTTGTTGCCGAACAGGTAGTTCGCCGCCAGGACCAGCCGCGCATCATCATCTTCGGGATGGTCGCCGAGGAAGCGCTCGAGGTAGGAGAGCTGCTTTTCGAAATCCGCCGGATCCGTGTAGAAGCTGTGCTTGTCGACAATCGTGTCGATCAGGCGCGGCTCCAGCTCCAGCGCTTTCTTGAGAGCAAAGGCCGCATAGTGGTAATCGCCCGCGGCAAACAGCGCATCCGAGAGCACCAGATACAGCACCGCGTCTCCGGGGGCGAATTCGATCGCGCGCGCATAGTGCGAGACCGCATCGGTGTAGCGCCGCTCGCGGAAAGCTAGATCGCCCAGTGCCAGATACTGTTCCGCCACGCGTGCGAGCTTTTTCGCCTGCTCGGGATCGCGCGGCTGCTGCGGCGCTGCGACCACCACCTCCCCCGCGGCCGCGGGGACTTCGATCACGGTCGGCTGTGATTCCTCGCGCACCACGATCACCTCGGGCTCCCGCTCGACGTAGATCACGTTCGTGTACCACCAGGGCGAATAGCCCCAGTAGCTGTAGCCCGGATAGCGGTAGGCGCAGTGCGTGTTCCAGTACCACGCACTCGAGAAGAAGAAGCTCGAACACCAGCCGAACTGGAAGGTCCAGCCAGAGCTCGGCAGCCAGTAGGTGCAGCCGTTGGCCCAGAAATAGGAGCCCGGGCCGCAGTAGTACCAGGGCGAGTAGCCGATGTAGCCCTGGTTGCACGGATCCCACCAGGTCCAGCCGCTGCCGCAGCCGCTGGTCACGGCGAAGGTCGCGGCGACGCCGGTGCGCACGGCCACGCTGGTGGCGACCGCGACGGCCTCTCCCGTGCGCAGTGCTTGGCGGGTCTTGACCGGATCACGCGCTTCGAGTCGGGCGAGCTTTTGCGCCTGAGCCGTTTGTGCGCGCGCATTTTGGATGCGCAGAGCCTGAGCGTCGGCTGCGGGCCGCGCCGGCAACTCGCCTGCCGAGCGCGAGCGCGCGGGAGCGGGGGACTGATCCTGCGCTGCCCGCGGCAGGTTGGAGGGCGGGTTGTCGCGCGCCGAGTAGCGCTTGAGGATCTCCTCGCGCGTCGGGGCCTGGGTGCGGATCGGAACGCTGGCGCCGCGGGTCACGCTCTCGCCGCTGCGGACCGGCGCGGCGGAGCCTGCGGTCGAGGGAATCGGCGCGGGCTTGGGGCGTGTTCCGAAGTTCGAAAGATCCGGACCGCTGCCGCGCGGCGCCGGATCGGGGCGGGTCGGCGTCTCCGCGCGGGGAGTCGTGTCGTACACGCGGCGCAGCGGCGTCTGCGGCGAGGTCGGCACGCGCGGCGCGCTCGCGCGGCCGTCTTCCCGGGGCACGGGACGGGACAACTCCGGCGCCGGCCGGACGGGTTCGGGGCGCGCGGGCGCGGGACGCGAGGGCTCGGGCGCCGGCCGGGACGGTTCGGGCCTCGAGGGAGCGGGACGCGAGGGCTCGGGCGCCGGCCGGGACGGTTCGGGCCTCGAGGGAGCGGGCGTCGGCCGGGAAGGCTCGGGCCGGGACGGTGCGGGACGCGAGGGCTCGGGCCGCGAGGGCTCGGGCCGCGAGGGAGCGGGCCGCGAGGGAGCGGGACGCGAGGGAGCGGGACGCGAGGGCTCGGGACGCGGGCTCGGCCGCTCGGGGCGCTGCGCGGAGGTGATGAGACACAGCAGCGCCAACGCGCTGAGGGCAGTACCGAGCTTGGGCATGGGGTTCATCGCGGGGCTCCTGGATGGACGAGCGAAACTCGGTTTAGCAAAACTCGTACCGGGGCGATCCTGCGTTGGAAAACGGTCCAGCGCCGGCTTTGCGGCCTCTCACCACAGCGCGCTGCCCTCTGCGGGGGACACGGACTAGCCCTTGGGAGCCGGCACGAGCAGCAGCAACTGCTGCTCGCCACCGGGCACCAGCAGCCAACGCAGGTAGGGTTTGGGCTCCTCGCCCTTGGGCAAGCGCTCCAGCAGCGGGGCGAGGGCCTGCGGGCGCAGCGCTTCGAAGCCGGCGACTTGCACGCCCAACGCCACGCTCGCGGGGCGTCGCTCATAGCCCGCGGGCAGGCTCTCGGGCAACTGCTCCAGACGCAACAGCACGGCCCGCGGCCGGAGCTGTGCATCGAGTTCGAGGCTGGCGCGGTTCTCGAGGCGCAGCCCCGCCTGCTCGGCTTCCAGGCGCAGGCTCTCCAGCTGCTGGCGTGCTTGCTCCAGCGTCGTGCCCGGCTTGAGCTCGACGCGGCGCAGCGCGTGCTCCGGCACCTGCGTGGTGATCACGGCCGCCTGGGCGCGCACGCCCTCCGTCGCGCGGCGGTCCGCCGGCGCGAAGTAGTCGGGGGTGAAGGTCCGCGCTTCGATGCGGAACTCGCTCTCGTTCCAGATCCGCGTCTCGCCGTGCCAGAACTCACAGGACAGCGGTTGGCGCTCGCGCCATTCGATCTTGCGGAAGCTGTCGAGCGCCTGGCCGTCGGCTGCGAGGAACACGAGCGTCGCCGGGCGCTGACTGGCCGCGTTCCACTCGCGCGCGACCAGCGTGCCCAGCGCTCGCTCAGAGCCGCTGAGTTTCAAGGTCGTGCGGCGTTCCTCACCGGCCTGCTCCCACGCGAAGCGATCGAACTCCACCAGCGCGCGGCGCAGTTCCAGCTGCGCACGCAACTCCAGCCGCTGCGCGCCCTCGAGCGGAGCCGAACGCCCGCTGGCGATGTCGACACCCAGGCCCTGATCCACGTTCCAAAAACGCATCAGACGTGTCGGCAGGTCCTTGCCGCCCAGCCACAGCCGCTGGTGCGCTTCGCCGGCGGCGGCGTAGCGCAATTCGAAGACGGTCTTGGGATCAGCGGCGTAGCGGACGCGGCTGGTGGATTCGCTGCCGCGCAGAAGCCCGGGTTGAGGCCCGGGTGTCTGTGCCGGTGCCGCAGACGGTGCCGGAGACTGTGCCTCGAGCGGCAACGGCAGCAGCAGCGAGAGGCTCAGGGCAAGCGCGAAGCCCAATCCGACCACTCCTTGGAGTCATTGCCGTAGTCGACCCCCGCCAGTTCCACCATCGCCCGCCGATACAGGTTCTTCTGCGAGGTCTTGGCGGCCTCGTGCAGATCGAGCAGCGCGCGGGCGATCCGACCCTTGGTGGCGCCCTGCTGCCTTCCGATCCAGACAACCGCGTGCAGCGCGGCGCTCGCCACCAGCGGCACGTTGTCCTGCACGGTGTCGATCAGCACCTGAACCGACTCGGTGTCTTCCAGTTCCCCGAGCAGCAGCGCGCTGTGGGCGCGCACCGGCGGTTCGGGGTCCGAAAGGCCCAGCCGACCCGTGCCCACCGCGCAAGCGGACTGCGCGCCATTCTGTACCAGGCTCGCGAGGCACTGCATGGCGTTCGTGCGCACACCCGGATCGCTCGACGCGCGCGCGAGATCGCAGATCCGATCCAGCGGCGTGTCGGCGCGACCGAGCAGCATCAGTCCCAGCAGCGCGTTGGCGACGACATCCTGACTGGAGTCCTCGAGCGCGGCGAGCAGCGGGCCCTGAGCCTGCACCTCGCGCGTGAAGCCCAGCGCGCTGGCCGCGACCACGCGATTGGACAAGGGGCCCGTCTGCAGCTGTTCGATGATCTCGTCCCGGCGCTGGTGCGCGCGCGTGGCGAGGTTGATCTCGAGCAGCCGCGCCTTCTTGCGCTCGTCGGCGGTCGCCGCCGTCATGTGCAGGCGCGTCCAGGCGCGCATCGTGTTGTCAAGGTCTGCAAGGTACTTGCCGATCGGCACGATCTTGCGGTTCTTCTCGGCCTGCTCGGCGAAGGGGACGGGATCCTCGGGCTGGTTCTGCCGATCCTCGGACTTGGTCGTGGCCTGCGTCCCGGCACAGGCCGGCAGCCAGAGGATCGGGATCAGGAGCAGGAGCGGTGTCAGCAGGCGCATGGGTGGGGTGTCGACGACGCGGGAGCCGGACTCTTCCGCGATTGCCGCCAGGGAGTACCCTAACCGCTCCGCGCCATGTCGATCCACCTCCTCGATGCGATGTCCCGGGAAGGCTTCGAGCAGGTGATCGCCTTCCACGATCGCCACAGCGGCGCGCGCGCCCTGCTGGCGATCCACGATTCCGTCCAGGGTCCGGCCTTCGGAGGCATCCGCCGCTGGAGCTATCCCAGCGACGAGCATGCCCTGCGCGACTGCCTGCGGCTGGCGCGGGCGATGACCTGGAAGGTGGCGCTGGCCGGCCTGCGGGCGGGCGGGGCCAAGCTGGTGCTGATCGACCTCGCGCATCAGGACCGCGAACAGGTCTACATGGCGCTGGGCCGCTTCATCGAGAGCCTCGGCGGCCGCTATCAGGCTGGGCCGGATGTCGGCACTGGCGAAGCTGAGCTGCGCGCGCTGGCCCGGAGCACCCGCTACCTCGCCTGCCCGGGCGAGGAGGGCCCCGGAGAACTGGCGGAGTCGACCGCCGCCGGGGTGTTTCACGGCATGGCGGCCGCGCTCGAGCACCTCGACGGCGCCGTCGAATGGGAGCGCCGCCGCGTGGTGGTGCAGGGGCTGGGAGCCGTGGGCACGGAGCTTTGCCGGCGCCTTGTGGCGAGCGGCGCCGAGGTGATCGGCTGCGACCGCGATGCTCGTCGAGCGCTCAGCGTCGGAGCAGAGCTGGAGATCGATCTGATCGACCCCGAACAAGCCGGCGAGAAGCCCTGCGATGTCTACGCGCCCTGCGCGCTGGGCGGCGTGCTGCACGACCTCAGCCTGCAGCGCGTGGCCGCGCTGGTCATCGCGGGCGCCGCCAACAACCAGCTGGTGCGCAACCTGCACGGGGACCAGCTGCACGAGCGCGGCGTGCTGTACTGCCCGGATTTCGTGATCAATGCGGGAGCGCTGATCCGGGGGGTGCGCTTCCAGCAGGAGGGCCTGCGCGTTCCCGTCGAGGAGATCGGGGCGGGCATCGCCCGCACGCTCCGCGGCGTGCTGAGCCGCGCGCGCACGGAAGGTCGCTCGCCGGCGCGAGTGGCGAACGAGCTTGCCATCGCCCGCATCGCCGCTTGGAGAAAATCAACCCTGAGCTAGAAGCTCCTTCCCTCCGGTCATGCCAGACTGCAGGATGCCCCACCGCGTGCGGATCTTCGCCACCTTGAGCCTGTTGTGCAGCATGAGCCCGGCGATGCCGCAGGGTGAGGGCGCTTCGCCGCCGCAAAAGCGCGAGTTCCTGCAAGAGCTGCTGCGCTTTGAGCGCGGCGCGGAGCTGCGGCCGCTGTGGATCCCGCGGGCCGAGGAGCTCAAGTACAAGGTCTTCGTCGATCTGCCCTTGCTCGGAGAAACGGCTGCCGGCCGGGTGACGCTCTCGGCCGGCGTCGAGCCCTACAGCGCCGGCCTGACGGCGACGAAGGCGGCTGCCGACGACGCGCCGCAGTGGACCGGCTGGGTCAAGAGCGTCGCCACCGGTTCCGCGCTCGGCTACGAGCTGCACCATGAACTCAAGTCGCGCCTGCTACCCCAGGAGTGGCCCGCGATCTACTACACCGACACACAGCGCGGTTCGGAGACGCGCACGAAGGAACTCAAGCTGGGCCTGCTCGAGGGGACCTGGACCGGCTGGCACCGCAACGACGGCCATTGCAAGGACTGCAAGAACAAGGAGCACTTCGTCGATTCCGCGTGGCTCTGGAAGGAGCCCGCGCACTGCACGGAACGCAAGTGCCGGAACCTCTCCCACCGCCTGTGGCGCGAACCGCAGAAGCGCAGCGTGCCGGTGGGCACGACCGACATGCTGAGCGCGGTCTACTACGCGCGCGCTCTGGTGCGCGAGAAACGTGGCGAGGACACCATCATGATCCTCGACAAGCAACGCCTGTGGAAGGTCAACCTGAGCATCGGGAGCACCAAGCTGATCGAAGTGCCCGGCGGCAAAACGGAGTGCGTGGAGGTGCGGCTGCGTTCGGAGCTGCCCCAGGGCGAGCCGCCCACGAAGGATGGTTTCCAAGGCTTGTTCGGTCTTCGGGGCGCGATCCGCATCTGGCTCGACAAGCAGTGCGGCGTGCCAGTCAAGATCGAGGGTGAGTTCCCGATCACGCTGCTCTCGACGGAGCTCGATGTCTCGGTGCAACTCGACGAGTACCGCGGAACCCCCGCGAGCTTCGTGCTGCGCTAACGCAGTCTCCAGATCTCCACGCTCGTTCCCAAGCTCTGCATCTCGAGCACGCGCAGGGCTCCCGGCCGCAGGCGGTCCCAGCCCGTGCCCGCCAGCGACAACCCGCGATCCACGCCATCGTCGCTACGGCGCGACGAAAAGCGCGCCACGCGCTCGGCGCAGTCGCGGAACAACTCGCTGCCGCCGCCGGAAAGGTCGATCACCACCCAGCGCGCACCGACCGATTCCAGATAGGCGCGCGGATCGGAAAGCAGCTGCAAGCGAGACTCCGGACGCGTGCCGGGCTCGATGCGGATCGGACGCTGAGGATGCGCGGGATCCTCGATTGCCTGGCGGAGCTGCCACTCCGACCACAGCGAGCGTTCCGTGGCGCCCGCATTCTCCAGAGCGCTGCCGCGTTCGTAGGGCAGCGGGATATCGCCGTAGGGCACGAACACGATCGTTTCCTCGCGCGGGACATGGGCTTCGATCCACTCGGCGCATTCGGTCAGCGGATCCTTCTGAGTGCGGATCCACGCGAACTGCACGGCGGGAATCGCGCTCAGGGCCAGCACGAGACCGAGCACCAGCGCGGGCGCGCGGCCCGGCAGCAGCACGAGGCGCTGGAATGCATAGCCGGCTGCCAGCGCGGCCAGCGCCGCGAAGGGCAGCAGGAAACGCACCAGCGTGCCTTCGTGCAGCGCGAGCACGGCTGCATAGAGCAGTGCGAAGGCCCCGATCAGCAGCGCGGCCGGCTCGCGCAGCCAGGCCCGCTGGAAATCCCACACCAGCACACCCAATCCCAGCGCACCGAGGAGCACCAGCAGCGGATCGAGCGCCCACACGCCGCCGAACAGCCCGCCGAAGTTCGCACCGCGGAAACCATCCTCGAAAAACCCCAGGAATCCAGTGAGCCCGGTGCCGCGCGGCGTGTACTCGGCGGCAGCCTCGACTCCCGGAAGGAAGAAGGGATAGGCGATCCACAGGCAGGCGACGAAGGGCAGGCTGGCTGCCGCCAGGCGCGACCATCTGATGCCCGCAGCCGCGGATCTTGCGTGCTGCGCGCGCAGCGCCAGGGCGCTGGCGAGCACGATTGGCGGCAAGCTGATCCAGGCACTGTGCAGCGTTCCTGCGGCCAGCGCGCCCGCAACGCCCATGCCCAGCGCGCGCGGCAAGGACGGAGCCGCGGCAAAGGACAGCGTGCAGAGGAGCGACAGCAGCAGGAGGCTACCGGCGGCCGCATGCGGTTTGGCTTGCACCGAGAGCGTGACGCACAACATGCTCGTCGCGATCAGTCCGCAGGCGAACAGGGACGCCATCGGCTCGAGCCAGCGGCGCGCCAACAAGTAGGTCAGCGGCACGAGCAGCCAGCCGAGCCAGGCGCTTAGCCGGCGCAACTGCACCCAGGCAGCGCTCGCGGCCGCGCGGTGCTCCTCCAGGCTCGCCTCCGCTCCCAGTGTCGGCGTCGGATCGGGCAGGAGTGCCGCGGCCCGCGGCAAGAGATGCGGATAGGCGTCGATGACCCATTCCTTGCCGCGCGGCGCCGCGGCTCCCTCGCGGAAGTGAGCGACCTGAATTTCAAAGGCGCGCTCATCGTGGCCGCGCACTGCGGGGAGGTTGTAGTCCAGTCCCACGATCCGCACGGCAAGTCCCACCAGCAGCAGCAGCGCGCAGGCGACGGCCACCCAGGGAAGGGCTTGGCCTTCCGATGTGGTGAACAGAGGGCGGAGCATGGGGCTTGGCCGATCGATCGCGATCGCAGTCCGGGGGTGGTGCGGCGACCGCGTGCCTTCCGGATTTTACCCCAAGCACGGGCATGGGGCGGAAAACTTGCGCTCGAGTGGTCGCGCGAGCGGATCCGGCCATCGCCAACGCCGACAGAGGCTTCGCCCGGTCGCTTGCGGCCGGCAGGGGCCTCGTGCGGTCTCGTGATCTTCGGCCCTGACGGGCTTGCCCGCGCTCGCAACTCAGGGGAAGCTCTCCCGGAATGCGACGCTGGGCACTGCTGTTTGCGGGGATTCTGGTCGGAGCGCTGGTGGGAGCCACGCTCAACATGGGCGTGTTGCTACTGGGCTCCAAGCTGATGCCTGCCCCGCCGGGCTTCGATACCAATGACCCACCGAGCATCAACGCCCACATCCACGAGTACTCCTTGCTGCAACTGCTCGTGCCCTTTCTCGCGCATGCGCTGGGCACCTTGGCGGGCGCTTTCCTCGCCGCGCGTTTCAACCGCGGCACGGGCCTCGGTCTGGTGGCGGCGCAGGTCGTTGGGGCGCTGTTCCTCTTCGGAGGCGTCAGCATGGTGCTGATGATCCCGAACGCGCCGCTGTGGTTCGATGCGCTGGATCTGCTGGTTGCGTATGTGCCGATGGCACTGCTGGGCTACGCGCTTGCGGGAAGCAAGGCGCCGCCAATGCAAAACGAGTCAGTCAGACAGAGCTAGTTCCAGCGAGCAGCCTGCCGCAGCCTATGAGCGCGTGACGGTCGCCGTCCCGGGGCCATCCCCGACGCGAAAGACCGTGCCGACATCCTGATGCCGGCGCTTGAGGTAGGCCAGCACAGCGCCCGTGTCGTGCACGAACGAATACGCCCAGGTGGTGATCACTCCCAGGTCGCGCCATTCGCCCTCATCGAGCCGGTACAGCCGCGTTCCGGGCGCCACGGGATCATCGCTGTCGAGCTTGAGCGCGCAGATGCGCTTGTTGAGCCCGCCGTAGGTGTCGATCTTGGCGACGACCTCCTGGCCGATGTAGCAGCCCTTGTCGAGCGCGAAGGCGTCTTCGAGCCGCGCTTCCTGCGGATAGATCGAATCGTCGATGTCGACTCCGAAGAGCGGCGCGAGCTGCTCGACGCGCAGGATGTCGCGCACGATCAGGCCGGCGGGCTGCGCGCCGAGATCGCAGAGCTGTTTCCAAAGCTCCGGCACGCGCTCGGGCGCCGCGACGATGCGCACGGCGGGCTGACCTGCGTACAGCGTGCGCGCGAGGATCAGGCCGTCCAACTGGATGTGCGCGTAGGGTTCCGCGGGCGGCGTGACGCGGAAGGCCTGCTCGAGGATCGCGTCGGTGCGCGGACCAGTCAGGACAATCGGGGCGTAGTCGGCGCTGGCCTGCGTGAGGGAGAGCTTCTCGCTGAAGAGATACATGTCGAGCGCGGCGGCGAGCGCTGCGGCGCGAGCGGCGGGGATCGAGAGCGTGTAGCCCGCTTCGGTGCGGTAGAGCTCGAAATCGAACAGCACCTTGCCCTTGGCGCTCAGCAGCAGCGCGCGCTGGCCGCGGCCGGGCGTGAGACCTTTCACATGGCTCGAGAGGATGCGGTGCAGGAAGGACTCGGCATCGGGGCCGGCGATGCGCAGGCGCGTGCGGTCGGTGTCGTCGAAGAGCACCGCACCCGCCCTGGCAGCTTGATACTCGGCCGGCACATCGCCGTAGGTCAGGACATGGTGCGGGGGCGCACTCTGGAGCCGTGCGTGCGCGGCTTGGTGCAGGGAGAGCAGTGGGGAGGAGTCCATGGGGCGCTTTCGGAGCAAGAGGATATCCTCCCGCGAAGGAGTCTTGCTTGACTTGAGGGCCGGTGGGGCGAAACTGAAGCCTGGAGCATGAGCCTGCGATCGGTTTTCTTGGTCCTTTTGTGCTGGATGCCTGCAGCGGGCTGTGGCTTTCAGCCCGGAGCGGGCGATCTGCACTGGGGGCTTTCACCCAAGGCTGAGGAGGAACTGGCCGAGCTGCCCGAGGTGCGGACGGAACTGGCGCGCCTGCTGGAGCTGCAGTTCGGCACACCGGCGGACCCTCGCTTTCCGCCGGCCGCGCAGGGTGGTCTGGCCGAACTGAAGCCCGAGCGTCGCACGCTGCTCCAGCGCGACAATCGTGAGCGCGGGCTGGCCACCGATCACTATCCGACGCCGCTGGAGTCGGCCGAGCTGTACCGGGTGCACTGCCTGCACTGCCACGGCGCTCTGGGTGCCGGCGACGGGCCGACGGCGGCCTCGATCAACCCCAAGCCTAGGGATTTCCGCAAGGGCATCTTCAAGTGGGCTGCCGTCAAGGACAAGGCGCGTCCGCGGCGCGAAGATCTGGCGACGATTCTGGAAAACGGCGTGTACGGCACGGCAATGCACTCCTTCGCGCGTCTGCCCGTGGCCGAGATCGAAGGGCTGGTCGACCACGTGCGCCTGTTGAGCGTGCGCGGCGAGGTCGAGTCGCTCGCGGTCAATCACTACAAGGAAGAGGAGGAGCTCGACGAGGAGCTTTTCGGCGAGCACATCGAGACCGTGTGGAGCCGCTGGCAGCGCGCGGAGTCGAAGTTCATCGCTTGGGAGGGCGAGATTCCGCCCGACAGTCCGGCCATGCGAGCACGCGGTCGTGAGCTGTACCTCGACGCCCGCAAAGGCAACTGCGCGCAGTGCCACGGCGAATCGGGCAAGGGCGATGGTCCGGCGGCCTGGAAGATCAACGCCAAGGGCAAGAAGGAACTGGCCTACCTCGATGACTGGGGCTTTCCGATCCAGCCGCGCAATCTGACGCAGGGCATCTACCGCGGCGGCGCGCGACCGATCGACATCTACCGGCGCATCTACGCGGGCATCAACGGCGGGCCGATGCCGGGCATCGGAGAGACGAAAACAGCCGAAGGCGGGCTCCTCATGACCTCGGACGACCTGTGGGCGCTGGTGCACTACGTGCGCTCGATGCCAGAAGGCGCCGCGCAGTGAAGCGCGCGGCCGCGGGATTCTGGGCGCTGTTGTTTCTGGGCTTCGCTGTCTTCGTGGTCGTGAGCTTCGTGCTGGCGCCGCGCCTGGGCTGGTGGCTGCCGGAAGGGAAGAGCTCCTTCGCAGCTTCGACGGATGCGCTGATCCACACGATCCTGTGGGTAATGGGTGGCTTCTTCGTGCTGACCATCGGCCTATTGGTCGTGTTCGTCTGGCGTCAGGCGGACGGCAGCAGCGCGCCGCGCAGCGCGAAGAGTTCCAATCTGCGACTGGAGCTCCTGTGGACGGTGCTTCCGGCGGGCGTGCTGGCCTGGCTGGCGCTGACGCAGATCGATGAGTGGAAGGCGATGAAATTCTCCGCGCTGGCGGGCGACGCACAGCCGCTGGCGGAGCTGTGGGCCAGCCAGTTCGACTGGCACGCGCGCTATCCGGGCGCGGACGGGCGCCTGGGCACGGCGGATGACTGGGAGTCGGACTACGAACTGGTCGTGCCGGCGGGGCGCCAAGTGAGGCTGAGCCTGCGCTCGCGCGATGTGATTCACAGTTTCTTCGTCCCGGCGTTCCGATTGAAGCAGGACATCGTGCCGGGTCGGACGATGAGCGTGTGGTTCACGGCCGAGCCGGGCGTCTACGAGCTGGTCTGCGCCGAGTTGTGCGGCTGGGGTCACTACAAGATGATGGGTCGGGTGCGCGTGCTGCCGGAGGCCGAGTACGAGCGCCATGTGCAGGCGGCGATCGCGGCGCAGTCGAGCGGTGCGGAGATCGACAGCCGATGAGCGACGCCAAGACCAAGCAAGGCTGGTTCTTCCGTTATGTGTGGTCGCTCGATCACAAGACGATCGGCATTCAGTTCCTTGTCTTTTCGATGGTGATGATGGTGTTCGGACTGGCGAGCTCGCTCGCCATCCGCTGGCAACTCGCCTGGCCATGGACACAGATGCCGGTGGTGGGGCGCGCGCTGTTCCCCGAGACCGGCGGCGTGCCCACGCCCGAGTTCTACACGGTGCTGTTCACGATCCACGGCTCGGTGATGATCTTCTTCGTGGTCATCCCGCTGCTGACGGGCTGGCTCGGCAACTACTTGATTCCGCTGATGATCGGCGCGGGCGACATGGCCTTCCCGCGGCTCAACGCGCTCTCGTTCTGGCTGATGCCGCCGGCGGCGATCGCGATGCTCGCAGGTTTCTGGAGCGAGGGCGGTGCGGCGAGCGCGGGCTGGACGGCCTATCCGCCGCTGTCGACGGGCGTCACCAACACCGCAGGCGGCGCTGGCGGGCAGACCTGGTGGCTCGTCTCGATCACCCTAAGCGGGATCGCCTCGACGCTGGGCGCGATCAACTACATCACGACGATCGTCAAGCTGCGCGCGCCGGGACTGCACTGGATGCGCCTGCCGCTGACCGTCTGGGCGCTGTTTATCGCGGCGATCCTGCAGCTGGCTGGGCTGCCGGTGCTGACCGCCGGCGGACTGATGCAGCTCTCCGATCGCCTGCTCGAGACGCAGTTCTTCGGCGCGCAGGGTGCGCCAATCCTGTGGCAGCATCTGTTCTGGTTCTACGGACACCCGGCCGTGTACGTGGTGATCCTGCCCGCGATGGGGGTCGTCAGCGACGTGCTCAGCGTACACGCGCGCAAGGGAGTCTTCGGCTACCGGCCGATGGTCTATTCGATGCTCGCGATCGCGGGTCTGGGCTTTCTCGTCTGGGGCCACCATATGTTCGTGTCGGGCATGAACCCGGGCATCGCGCTGGCCTTCGAAATTTCGACCACGATGATCGCGCTGCCCTCGGGCGTGAAGGTGTTCAACTGGCTGGCGACGCTGTGGGGTGCCCGCATACAGTTCCGGGCGGCGCTGCTGTTCGGCTTGGGCTTCGTGGCCTTGTTCATCACGGGCGGACTCTCCGGGCTGTGGCTGACGAGCATGCCGGTGGATGTGTACGTGCACGACACCTACGTCGTGGTGGGACACTTCCACTACATCGTGTTCGGCGGCTCGATCTTCGGCCTGTTCGCGGCCTTCTACCACTGGTTCCCGAAGATGACCGGCCGGATGCTGCACGAGGGGCTGGGCAAGTTGCACTTCCTCGGCACCTTCCTCGGGGCGAGCGGGGTGTTCCTGCTGATGCACCACGTCGGCATGGCGGGCATGCTGCGTCGCACGGCGGACCCGTATGTGGCCGAGGGGCTCGCGCACCTGCGGGAGCCCAACCAGTGGATCACCTGGAGTGCGCTGTTCCTCGCCGCCTGGCAGCTGCTGTTCTTCGCCAACATCGCCTGGAGCCTCCTTGCGGGCCGCAAGGCCGCTTCCAACCCGTGGAAGGCCAACAGTCTGGAGTGGGAGACGGACTCGCCTCCCGGCCACGGGAATTTCTCCCGGCCGCTGGTCGTGGAGGCTGGGCCCTACGAATACCAGCCCAGCCGAACCGAGGACGACAATCGGCCTCAGGCGCGTACAATCTCTGGCCCCTAGGTTTGCCCTCATGCAGCCCGCTGCGTTCACCCCCTGGCCCTTGCGCATGGCGCTCGCCACCGTTCTGGTGGCGATCCCGCTGGTGTTTTTCGGCGGTTCGGTGACCACGCTCAACGCCGGCATGGCTGTCGATGGCTGGTGGATCGTCGAGCGCGGCCGCGGCGACTGGTTCATGTGGACCTTTCCGATCGACCAGTGGCTGCGCGACACGGGAACCTTTGTCGAACACACGCACCGCCTGCTGGGATCGCTGGTCGGCCTGCTGGCGATCCTGACGGTCGTGGCCGCGTGGAAGACACGCGCGCGCGCGATCGCGGTAGCGGCCTTGCTGGCGGTGATCGGCCAGGGAACGATCGGCGGCTTCCGCGTGTTGGAGAACTCGCCCGATCTCGCCTTCCTGCACGGCTCGGTGGGGCAGGGCGTGTTCGCGCTGCTCGTGCTGGTGTGTGTCGCCACATCGCGCACGTACGCGCGGATCCAGGCGACGGCGAGCGCGCCGCTGCGTAGCCGCAATCTGGCGCTGATCACGACGCTGGTGATCTACACGCAGGTCGTGGTGGGCGCATGGCTGCGCCACGGCGAGAGCATGGCGGCGCTCCTGACGCACGGGGTGCTGGTCGTCGCGGTGATCGCCGCGGTGCTGATGCTCGCCAAATCGCTGAAGAATGAGCCCGAGACGAGCCCGCTACACACACTCCCGCGCTGGCTGTTCACCGCGCTGATGGTGCAGATCCTGCTGGGAGTCGCGGCCTTCTTCGCGGTGTACATGATCGTCGGGCGCAATCCGGAAACGATCCACGCCGGACTGATGCCGACGCTCCACGTCATGGGCGGAGCTGCTCTGCTCGCCTGCAGCGCCAGCACCTGGCTGATCGCCAACCGTCTGTGCTCCGCGGCGAGCACCGCTGCGCGCGGCTCGGCTGTCGCTGCAGGAGGGCAGGCGTGAGCGAATCGACCCGCGAGACCGCGGTGGCCCCGCGCGCGAGCTCGGACTGGATCGCGCTGACCAAGCCGCGCATCGCGAGCTTCATCTTCTTTGCGGCCATGATCGGCGGCCTGCTGGCGGGGGGTACGCAGGCGGACTGGCCGCGCATCCTCGAGCAGGCGCTGTATGTCACGCTCGCCGCGGGCGCGGGTAGCATCTTCAATCAGGTGCTGGAGCGCGACACCGATGCCCGCATGCACCGCACCCGGCTGCGACCCGTGGCCGCGGGCCGGATCAGTGTGCGCGATGCGGTTTTCTACGGGGCCCTGATGGCGACGGTCGGCGTGGCGGGCCTCGCGGCGCGCTTCAACCTGATCTCGGCGCTGCTCGCGGCCTCCACCTTGTTTGCCTACGTGGCGGTGTACACGCCGCTCAAGCGTGTCAGCACGCTCAACACCGTGGTGGGGGCGATCCCCGGCGCTGCACCGCCGCTCTTGGGCTATGTGGCGATGGCGGGCGATGCGGGGCGCTGGGCTTGGGCGCTGTTCGGGCTGATTTTCGTGTGGCAGTTCCCGCATTTCATGGCGATCGCCTGGATCTACCGCGAGGACTACGCGCGCGCTGGGCTGCGCATGCTGCCCTCGGTTCCCGGCGGCGTCGGCATCGCCTCGCGCTCGGCTCTGGTCTACTCGCTGGTCCTGATTCCCGTGGCGCTGGTGCCCGCGGTGTACGGCGATGCCGGTCTGATCTACGGCGTCGGAGCGCTGATCGCGAGCCTCGTGTACGCCGCCGCCGCGCTGCGCTTTGCCTGGAAGGAGACGCAAGCCAACGCACGCCTGCTCCTGTACACCTCGCTGGTGTACCTGCCCGTGCTGCTCTCGCTGGCGGTGCTCGATCCCACGGCTCGGGGAGCGGCGGTGTGGGCGGCCCCGTGAACGCCCCGCTGAACACTGCGGTGAATGCGGCGGCGCTGAGCGGTCCGCGCATCGAACCCGCGCGGTTGGCGCTGTGGCTGTTTCTGGGCTCGGAGGCGCTGCTCTTCGCCGGCTTGATCGGCGCTTTCTTGTTTCTGGAGACGGCCGGCGGCGTGCATGCGGGAGACGGGGGCGTGCTGTCCGTACCTATGGCGGGTTTCGCGACCGTGCTGCTGCTGCTCAGTTCCGCGAGCGCTTGGCGGATGGAGTCGGCGGCGAACCGCGCGGCGCTACTGCGCTGGTGGCTGCTGACGCTTCTCCTGGGAGCTGCGTTCCTCGGCCTCCAGGCCTTTGAGTACCGAGTGCTTGTGGGGCGGGGCATCGAGCCGCGGGATTCGCTGTACTGGTCGGGTTTCTTTTTGCTGACCGCCGTGCACGGCCTGCACGTTCTGGCCGGTTGGGTGGCGCTGTTCCTGTGCGGGCGAGTGTCCCTGCGGCAGGGCCGCCCGACGCTGGCGCTGGAGCTGTGCGGCGTCTACTGGCACTTTGTCGACGCAGTCTGGGTGCTGCTGTTCTTCCTGCTCTACCTGACATGAAACACTGGTTGCCCGCGCTGATGCTGATGCTGTGCTCCTGCTCCCCACAGAGCGAAGGAGGCGGCGGTCTCAACCAGCCCGCGGACTCCAAGGAGGTCTACGGGGTGGTGGGCCCCTTCCGCATGACCGAGCGCAGCGGGCGCTCGATTGCCAACGCGGATCTGCAGGGACACGCCTGTGCGTTTGCCTTCGTCTACACGCAGTGCACCGGGCCCTGTCCCAGCGTCAGCGCCACGATGCAGGCGCTCTTTCGCAAGCTCCAGGATCCGGCGATCCGGTTGGTGACGGTCAGCGTCGATCCTGACAACGACACGCCGTCGGCGCTGCGCGAGTACGCCGAGGCCTTTGGCGCCCACCCCGAGCGCTGGCTGTTCCTCACAGGCGAGGTCGACAGCACGGACACCTGGATCCGCTCGAGTTTCCTGTCTCCCATCGAGCGCGACGCGAAGGCGAGCCCGGGCGAGCGGGTCTCGCACCGCACCCAGATCGTCGCCGTCGACAAGCAGGGCCGGGTGCGCGGCTTCTACGCCGGAGAGACCGTCGAGGATCTGGAGCTTCTCGCCGCGCGTCTGCAATACCTGCAAGGCGAATAACGGAGCAACCATGGAACTTCCGACCATCAATGCCTGCCTCAATGCCACCGCGACCGTGCTGCTGATCAGCGGTCTGGTGGCCATCAAGCAGGGCAAGCGCGAGCGGCATGAGCGGCTGATGTATCTGGCGCTGCTCGCCAGCACGGCCTTCCTCATCTGCTATCTCTACTACCACTACGTGATCGTCCCGGTGCGCGGCGAGACGCGCTTCAACTATCCCGGGCTGCCGCGAACGCTGTACCTGATCATGCTGGTGAGCCACATCGTGCTGGCCGTGGTCAACCTGCCGATGGTGATCACCACCTTCGTGCTGGCGCGCCGGCAGAACTGGGCACGTCACAAGGCCTGGGCCAAGGTCACCTTCCCGATCTGGCTCTATGTTTCTGTGACCGGGGTGCTGGTGTACCTTTGCCTGTACGTGTTCAACGCGCCGCCGCCCAAATAGAGAACCGCAGCCCATGCTGATGCTCCTGTGACCCTCCTGCCGCAACGCCGTCAGTTCGACGCGCGATCCGCTCGCCGAGAGCGTCAATCAGGGAGTGCTCTTCCTGCTCTCCGTGCTCGTGCTGGTGGTTGGAACGCTGCTTGTCGCGCTGTGGAGGCGCAGGCAGGCGTGAGCGTCTGGAGGCATCGCGAACTCTCGACCCCTCTGGGCGACTGGCTGCTGGCGGAATCGAGCCGCGGACTGGTGTTCGTGGGGCTTTCGGCCGAGCGGGCGCTTGCTGGGCTGTGGAAGCTCCGCAAGCGCGCCCGTGCGAACTGCGAGCTGAAGCATGCGCCGGACAGTTGCCAAGCTGCCGCCCGACAGCTGCTCGAGTATGCGCGCGGGGAGCGGCAGGACTTCGATCTGGAGCTCGATCCGATCGGCAGCGCCTTTGATCTTCGTGTCTGGGCCGAGCTGCGGCGGATTCCCTTCGGCCAGACGAGCAGCTACGGCGAAATCGCGCGTCGTCTGGGCAATCCTGGGCTCGCCCGCGCGGTCGGCGGCGCCAACGGACGCAATCCGTTGCCCGTGATCGTGCCCTGTCATCGCGTGCTCGCGAATTCGGGCGAGGGCGGTTACAGCGGGGGACTGGCCACCAAGCGCCGCCTGCTGCAACACGAGGGCTGCGCAGTTTCCAGCGGATTGTTCGCGAGTTAGCCCCGACCCCGGCCGTCCTCCAGATTGGAGGAACACAAGCGATGGAAAAGGCAAGCGCGTTGCGCTGGGCGTGTGTGGCGGCAGGCATGCTCGGCACTCTGGTGATCCTGCTGGTTCAGGATCTGACGATGGCCTCAGCGCCGAGAGCGGGCGGCGGGGTCTACTGGGTTGCCGATCGGGATGCCGGCACGCTCTACGAACTGGATTCCGATCTGTTCTTGACGCGGCGCATTCCCTGTCCATGGCCGCTGGACATCGAGCGCGCCGCGGACGGCGGCCTGTTCGTGCTGCGCTCGGGCAATGCCGGACCGAACTTCGGGCAGCGGCTCAGCGTGTTCGCCGCCGGCGGCGAGCTGCTCAGCGAGACCTGGCTCGAAACCTGCACGGATCTCGACACCCGCGATGGCCGGGCCGCGCTGCTGCTGCAGCCGCTGGAGCAAGGTCCCCGCTCCCGCGCCCTGTCGATCGATCGCGAAGGCCGGCTGGAAGTGCTCGGTGAGGGCGAACACTGGCGCTCGATTCTCGGCTGGCGCGGCGAGGTGTTCGTCGGCGCGGGCGCGGGGGCGGGCGCGGCGCAGGGGCGGATCTTGCGCCTCCATGGCTCCAGCACCGAGCTTTCGCGCCCGGTGGTCGATCTGGCGGCGGGCGCGGGAGCGCTGTACGCGCTGGAGTGCGGCACTCGCGCCTGCGTGACGCGACTCGACGCACAGCTGCAGCGCGAGTGGACTCACGAGCTGGGCTTTGCCGCAGCACACCTGGCGGTGGGGGAGACGGGCGAAGTCTGGGTCGCGGACACCGCCTCCGGACGCGTGCGCTGCCTGGGATCGGATGGGGCGCTGCGCTGGGAGCGCAGCGATCTACCGCTGATCGGACTCGACCGCACGCTGGCCGGGCGCGAGGGAGCGGTGCTGATTCAGGCGCCGGGCGCGCTTCTGAGGCTCGATTCCAACGGCGGGAACCTGCCGGGGCAGGGCGGGTTTGCGTTCGTGACCGACTTGTGCCGCTAGGCTCCGTCGGCGGCCGGCGAGGGCAGGCTGCCCTCGCCGCGGAGCTTGAGGATCAGAGCGGCCGCAATCAGGGTCTTGGCGTCGCTCGACTCGGCGAGCAGCTGCCGAGCTGTGGCGTGCCGCAACTCGAATTCCTCGTCCGCATCGTGAGCGCGACGATCTGCTCCCGCGTGGTACAGATCCTGCGCGAGGTACAGGGACAAGAGCTCCGAGCAGAATCCGGGTGCCGGATAGAATTCGCGTAGGAGCTGCCAGCGCCGCGCGCGCCAACCGGTCTCCTCCTCCAGTTCGCGCTGGGCCGCCGCAAGCCGATCCTCACCGAGCTCCACGCGCCCGGCCGGAATCTCCAGCAGCCAGCGGGCAGCAGGAGGACGGTACTGGCTGACGAGCAGCAATCGGCCCTGCTCGTCCACGGCCGCAATCCCCACGGCGCCGGAATGCACCACGATTTCGACGCGCTGCTCGAGCCCCGAGGGCAGGCGCAGGTCCTGTCGCACCACATCGAAGATGCGCCCCTTGTGGACGAGTTCCCGTCCAAGGTCCTCCACGGGACCGCCGCTCACAGTTCTTCGCTGCTGGCGCCGCGGCGGCGGCGGGGTTCTTCGATGGGCATCGAGACCTGCCGCTGCAGCCCTGCTGCAAAGGCCTGCACGGTGTTTCCGATATCGCCACGGCCGCGATCATGGGCCAGTTGGATGAAGCTGCGCAGCGCACCCTGCAACTTGGTGTAACCCTTCAGCAACTGATCGTCCTCGCGCGCTTTGCGCTCGGCGCGGGCGCGCAAGTCCTCGATCTGACGCTGGTATTCGGCAATCCGCTCTTCGTCCGAGCGACGGTTGTATTGGCGTTTGGGCATGGGATCCATTCGATCCGGAGTTCACCACCCGCGAGCATCGGCACGTAACTGATCCGGCGATCTGCCGAGAAGCGTAGCGGGAAGGAACGTTTCGGCAAGCTGGAAACGCGCTTTCGGCTTCGATTTGCTATCCTCTTCGCCCCGGTGAGCGGCCCTAGCGGGTGTCCTCGGGCACTTCTTGCATGACCCTGCACAACGACATCGAGCGCGTCCTGATCAGCGAGCAGGAGATTCTCGCGGGCATCGACCGAGTGGCCCGCGAAGTCACCCGGGCCTACGCAGGGCAGGATTTCACCGTCGTCAGCGTGCTCAAGGGCTCGTGCGTGTTCGCCGCTGATCTCATCCGGCGCATTCCGATCCCGTTGGAGCTGGCTTTCCTCGCCGCATCCAGCTACGGGGACGGCACCGTGTCGGGAAACCTCGAGATCAATTTCTTCCCCACCGGAAACGAGATCGAAGGGCGACGCCTGCTGCTGGTCGATGACATCCTCGACACCGGGCGCACGCTGCACCGCGTCAAGGCCGAACTGCTCGCACGCGGAGCGCTCGAGGTGCGCACCTGCGTGTTCCTCGACAAGCCTTCGCGCCGCATCGCGCCGCTGGAAGCCGACTTCCGTTGTTTCGAGGTCGAGGATCTGTTCGTGGTCGGTTACGGACTCGACTACGCGGGCCGCTACCGCAACTTGCCCTATGTCGGTGCGCTGAAGAGCGAAATCTTCCAGAAGTCCGGAGCCAAAGGCTAGGAGCGTCCGGGTGGCCTCCTACATAACCGTTCCGCCCGAGCGCGCGGGGCTGGCACTCGATGAATATCTGTGCTTGGTTTTTCCGTTGCTGACCAAGGGCTTTCTGCGCCGCAAGATCCGAGATGGCAAGGTGCTCGTGGATGGCATGCCCGCCAGCACTTCGCTGCGCCTGCGCCGCGATCAGGTGCTAATCGTCGAAATCGAGGAAGACGAGGAACTGCCCGAAAAACCAGTCGCGCCGCGCATCCGCATTCCGGTGCTCTACGAGGATGAGTGCGTGCTTGCGGTCGACAAGCCCAGCGACCTGGCCGCCGAGCCGGAGCGCTGGGCCAAGTCCAATGCGAGCCTGGCCGGCGCGCTGCTGGAATTGGCTCTCGATCGCTCCGAGGTGGAAGAGACCGCGCCCTCGCAGCCGGTCCAGCCGCTGGAATTCCGTCCGCGTCTCCTGCACCGGCTCGACAAGGACACCTCCGGCGTCGTGCTCGTCGCCAAGACGCTGCCTGCCGAACGCGCGCTGCGCGCGGCCTTTGAACTGGGCGCGATTCGCAAGCACTATCTGGCGCTGGTGGAGGGGGAGTACCCGCTTGGCGAGGGCGAGAGCGAGATCATCGACCTGCCCATCGGCCCCGATGAGCGCAAGAGCGGCCGCATGCAGATCGACGAACGCCAAGGCAAGCCCTCGCAGACCCGCGTGCGGATCGAAAAGGCTTTCCATGGTTACACGCTGCTCGCCTGCGAACCGTTGACGGGGCGCACGCACCAGATCCGCGTGCACCTGCGCGCCAAGGGTTTCCCGCTGGTGATCGACCCGTTCTACGGCCGCCGCCGCTCGCTCTCGCTGTCGGAGTTCAAACTCGACTATCGGCGCAAGCCCGGCGCGGTCGAGACGCCCCTGATGGAACGCCTGACCCTGCACGCGCGCCGCCTCGACTTTCCCGATGTGCGCACGCTGGCCCCAGAACTCGTGCGGCGTGGCGAGGAATTGCCCGAAGGCGAGTCGATCCGCTACACACTCGAAGACTTCGCGCGCGCGCAGCGCATCGTGGTCGAGTCTCCCATACCGGCCGATCTTGCGCGCGTCCTGAAGCAGATGGACAAGGTCCGTCCGAAACGAGGCACTCGATGAGCGGAATCAAACTCAAACCGCAGGATTTCCGGGTCAAGGAACTGCTGGATCCGGAGTATCTGCGCCCCTCCGGCAGGCACCGCGTCTACCGCGTCAAGAAGCGCAAGCGCACCTCACTGGAGGCGGCCAGCGTGCTCGCGGAGCTGGCGGGCGTTCCGGTGGCGGAGATCGGCATGGCGGGGCTCAAGGACCGTCAGGCAGTGACGCTGCAGTACATGAGCGTGCCCTCGCGCCGCGAGGTGTATCTCAACGACCGGGATCTGGTGATCGAGCCGGCCGGCTTTGCCTCCGAGCCGCTGTCCAGCGCGCACTCGCTGGGAAACGGCTTCGAGATCACGGTCCGGGGCATCCGTCCGCGCGAGCTGTCGGAACTCGCTCTGCATGTCGAAGCAGTCCGCGAGCACGGCGTCGTCAACTACTTCGGCGACCAGCGTTTCGGCAACCTGCGCTTCGCTCAAGGCTGGATCGCGCGCGATCTGGTTCAAGGCCAGCACGAGCGAGCGCTGAAAAGCCTGATCTGCGCCGTATCCGAGCAGGATGACGAGATTCATGCGCGCTTCAAGCACGCTTTCGCGCGCTGCTGGGGCGAGTGGCGCGAGTGCCGCGACATCGCCGGTAAATTCGGCTCCTTCCACTCGGTCTTCGAGCATCTCGCCCGCGATCCGGACGATTTCGCCGGTGCCTTCACCTACGTGTCCTCGCGCCTGCGACTGATCCACCTGTACGCCTGGCAGTCGCATCTTTGGAACCGCACGGTGGCGAACTACGTGCGCGAGGTGACGCCCAGGAAGAGCCTGCTTCTCGTCGACGCGCTGGAGGGTCGTCTGGCCTTCTCCCGCTCGGCTCTGAGCCTCGATCCGGCGCTGGGCAACAACTGGCGGCTGCCCGGCCCGCGTCTGGAAGACATCACGTCACCGCGCGTGCGGGACTTGTATGTCAAGGCTCTCGAAGTCGAAGGCGTCACGCCCGAACAGTTCAGCATCGAAGGCGTCAGCGGGTTCCAGCTCAAGGGCGAGGATCGCGATCTGCTGATCCGTCCGCGCAAGCTCAAGGCCGAGCCCGACGGCTTCGACCGCGAGGGCCTGCCGAAGCATCGCGTGTGCTTCGAGCTGCCCCGCGGCTCCTACGCCACGATGGTGCTTGCGCGGCTGTTTCCCGAGCGCGGGGAACGGGCGCATGAGGACTCCTCCGATGTCGGTCCGGGCAAGCCCGCCGGCCGGCGGCGGGAATCACCGCGTCCCTTCCGTTCCGATGACAATAGGCGTCCTTTCCGCCCCAACCGATGAGCAAGCAGGAAGAATTGGTGGTCGGCGTGATCGGCGGTTCGGGCCTCTATGAGGTCCAGGGCCTCACCGATGTGCGCGAAGTCGAGCTTTCCACTCCGTTTGGAGCGCCGAGCGACAGCTTTGTCACCGGCTTGTTCGGCGGAGTCCGGATGGTCTTCCTGCCTCGTCACGGGCGGGGACACCGGATCCTGCCCTCGGAGCTGAACTTCCGGGCCAATATCTGGGGCCTCAAGCGTCTGGGCGTCACGCGCATCGTCTCCCTATCGGCCGTAGGCTCGATGCGCGAGGACATCCATCCGGGCGAGTTCGTGGTGATCGACCAGTTCTTCGACCGCACGCGCCATCGCGCCGACACCTTCTTCGGGGAAGGCTGCGTGGCGCATGTCATGTTCGCCGATCCGGTCTGCCCGCATGTGCGCGCCCGCCTGCTGGAATCCGGCCGCAGTCTGGGTCTCGTCATGCACGATGGCGGCACCTATCTCAACATGGAAGGTCCGCAGTTCTCGACGCGCGCCGAATCCCGCATCTATCGCCAGTGGGGCGTCGACGTCATCGGCATGACCAATCTGCAGGAGGCCAAGCTCGCCCGTGAGGCGGAGATCTGCTACTCGACGGTGGCGATGGCGACCGATTACGATTGCTGGCACGAGGGCCATGACGACGTCACCGTTGAGGCGGTGATCGCGGTGATGAACAAGAACGTCGGCAACGCCAAACGACTGATCCTCGACGTCGTGCCGCGTCTGTCGGCGGAGCGCACCTGCAGCTGTGCGCGCGCTCTCTCCGGAGCCATCATGACCCAGGCCGCCCGGATTCCCGGCGCCACGCGCGAGAAGCTGGCGCTGCTGATCGACAAGTACATGCCCAAGGAGTGAGACCATGCGGGCGCGCCTTTCGGCCTTGATCCTGATCGCGTTGTGTTCCTGCCGCAGCGGTCCCACGGAAGCGGATGCGCTGCGCTGGCGCGAGAACGAACTGGCGCGCGAACGCACAGAGATCGCCGCCGCGGTGGAGAATCCCATCTGGCAGCATCAGGGACCCCGCGTGGCTCCGGGCGGCACGGGACCGGCGCGTTTCGCGCTGCTGCTGCACGAAGCCTTCGACCAGCCGCGCGCGCTCGAACTGTGCCGCTTCATCGACGGCTGGTGGCGCGAACCGGGTAATGAAGGCTTTGAGGCGGTCATGGACCGCCTCCGCGAGGAACTTGACGGCATGGGCTTCGGCCGGCTGCCCGAATACGAGCTCAGCGAGTATCGCACCGAGATGCGCGAGCCCGCCTGGACGCCGCTCAGCGGATTGCTGGTGCTCTCCAAGGACGGGATAGCCGAGCCTCTGCACGCCTTCGCCAAGCCCGGAGACGTCGATCGTCTGTTGCTGCCCAAGGGCCTGCCCTCCTGCGAGGCCGAGGGACCGGTGGCTCTCACGCTCGAGGCGCTGCAGCCGGGTGCCGTGCTGGCCACCGAGGATCCGCTCTCCGGCCGTCTGCTGGCCGAGGCCCAGAGGCGCGGCGCCGTGCTCGTGCTCTCCAGCGCGCTGGCGGAGTACAACCTCGATCCCTCGCCGGCCCGCCGCCACCTCGACGCGATCGCTTACGTCAGCTATCCGCGCGGTGCCACTCTGCCCGCGGCCCAGATTTCACCGCGCACGCGGGCGCGGCTCAAGGACGGCGATCGTGTGCGCTTCACCGCCGAGGTCAGGACCGAGATCAAGGAACTGCGCACGCTCGTCGCCACCATCGTCGGCGGCGTCCAGCCCGACAAGGCCGTCGCCATCGCCGCGCACGTTCAGGAGCCCGGCGCCTGCGACAACGCCAGCGGCGTCGCCACGAGCGTCGAGGGCCTGCGCGCGCTGGTCCAGATGCTCGACGCCGGCCGCATCCGCCGGCCGGCCGGATCACTGTCCTTCGTCTTCGGGCACGAGATGACGATGAGCCGCCTGTACCTCGAACGCAGCGGCCGACGGCTCGTGGCGGCGATCGCCGCCGACATGACCGGCGAATCGCGCGAGCGCACCGGCGCGATCCCGCTGCTGGAGCGTTCTCCGGATCCCGCGCGGATGCGGATGCTCGCGCCGGATGAACCGAGCGGATGGGGCTCGGTGGAGGAGGGCGGTGCGTACGATTCGTCTCCCAACAGCGGGTTGGCGCTGATCGTGCGCATGGCCCTTTCCGACACTGCGCTGGCGGCTGGCGGTTGGCAGACGCGCGAGCATGCCTTCGAGGGCGGCAGCGACCACCAAGTCTTCCTAGGAGCCGGCATCCCGGCCGTGCTGCTGTGGAACTTTCCCGATTTCGCCTACCACACCAGTCTCGACCGCATGGAGCACGTCGATGCTGCACAGATGCATCGGATGGGGACGGCGCTGCTCAGTGCGGGGCTGGCGCTCGCCGATCCCGCGCCCGGCGATCTCGATCGCTACCTGCGAAGTCTGGCGCTGGAGCAGGAACTGCGCGTCTCCAAGGCCAACGAGGCGGGCGAAGAGGCACTTGCCGAGCGCTGGCGTACATGGCTGCGAGCTTCGCGGCAGTGGCTGCGCACGCTGTGTCTGGGCGAAAAAGCCGGAGAATTGCCGGCCGAAAGCCTCAAGCCGAAGCCGGACGCAAAGTGACGGGCCGCTCGCGCCCGCTCAGGAAGGGCGCGGCGGGAATCGGCCGGCGCACGAGTTCGCCGCCGCAGTTCGAGCAGGTCCAGGCATGCTCCGCGGCACAGGCATCGCAGTAGGTGCACTCGAACGAACAGATGAATGCATTGGGTTCGTCACGACGCAGTGGTCGCTGACAGGACTCGCAGTGGGGGCGCAGTTCGAGCACGGTGAGGATCCTCTTTCTCGCGGAGCTTCATGCTACCTTGCTGCGGTCTTCATGAGGAGGTGACAAGTGCGAGAAGTCGAGACGAAGTGGACGCGGCGAAGTGTGCTCGGAGCTGCGCTGGCGAGCGGCACCGCAGCGGCATGTCATGGACTCGGTGAGAAGCCGTCTGCGACGGACTCCACTCCGACGGCGGCGAAGGGCAAGTCGGTGCTCGTCGGCAGCGCGAACGCGCTGGCTGGCATGCGACTGCACTACGCCAAGCTCGTCGAGGGCGCCGATCCGCTCGACGTCGCCGTCGAAGTCGTCAAGGTCACGGAAGCCGACCCCGACGACACCTCCGTCGGGTTGGGCGGCCTGCCCAATGAGGACGGTGTGGTGCAGTTGGATGCCGCTTGCATGTACGGTCCGCGCCACAAGTCCGGCGGCGTGGCCTGCATCGAGAACATCCTGCATCCCTCGGAGGTGGCCCGCGCCGTGCTCGAACGCACCGACCACGTGCTGCTGGTGGGCCAAGGCGCCTACCGGTTTGCGCGGCAGCATGGCCACCCGCATGCCGAACTGCTGACCGAATCGACCCGGCAGGAGTGGATGAAGTGGAAGGAGACCATGAGCGATCGGGACGATCGCCTGCCGCCGCCTGCCAGATTGCCATACCAAGGCGCTCTGCCGACGCGGCAGGAGCACGACGCTGTGGCGCTGGCACGCCTGCAGGAGCGCGCGCAGCGACAGAAGGAGTGGCGCGAGCGTGTCACCGGCACGATCCACTGCTCGGCGCTGGCGACCAGCGGAGCGATCGCCTGCATCACGACGACCTCGGGGCTGGCCTTCAAGATCCCCGGGCGGGTCGGCGACTCCGCGATCATCGGCGCGGGCCTTTACTGCGACCAGGAGGCTGGCAGCGCCGGGGCCACAGGACGCGGGGAAGCCTGCGTGCTCGCCAACGGCAGCTTTGCCGTGGTCGAGATGCTGCGCCGAGGGATGGCGCCGCTCGATGCTGGCATGGAGATCCTGCGACGGGTCGTCCGTCAGACGCAGCGGCAGGCGCGCTACCAGCCGGAACTGCTCGACGAGCAGGGCTTCCCGGACTTCGGTCTGCAGTTCTACGTGCTCGGCCTCGATGGCAGCGTGGCGGGTGTCTCGCTGCGCAATCCGGGGAAGTACGCCGTCAGCGACGCCGGCGGCGGTCCGCGACTGGCGGAACTTGAGGTGCTGCGTCGTTAGGCCGGCCTGCTAGCCGCCCATGCCGGTCCAGAATTCCTCGGGCGACAGCCAACCATCGCTGTTGCGATCGAGCGTCGCGAAGACCGCACCCAGACGCACGCCCGTTTGGACGGGACGCAGCAGGTCGTGCAATTCGGCCTCGCTGACCTTGCCGTTGCCATCGAGGTCCAGTCGACGGAAGCTGTCGACTGGGCCCACGATCTGATCGGGCAGGCGGATGGCTCCCTCGCGCGCCTCGCGCGGCAGTCGCTTCCCGAACAGCTCGTCGATCGACTTGGCCTTGGGGCGGATGGGTGCGGGCAGATTCGGGTCGAGCAGGTGCGCCAAGTCGTCGATCTCCTCCTTGGCGAGCCGCTTGTCGCTGTCCCGGTCGATCTGCGTCATGACTACCTGCGGATCGAGGTTCCGGCCGTCTTTCGCCACCAGCAGCGTGCGCAGCTCGACCTCGTCGATGGCCTTGTCGCCATCGTCGTCGAAGGTCGCCAGCAGGGTCTCCGACGGCGATTGCGGTTCCGCGGCGGGTTGCGAGAGCGGCTGCGCGATCTGCAGATCCGCCTGACCCGGAGCCGGGAAGATCCCGCCTCGGCCCGTGATGGAAAGGTAGTGCTGGATGAACTCCTCGCGCGAGATGCGGAAGTCCAGATCGCGGTCAAAAGCGGCAAAGGCCGCCTTGTCGAGGCGCATGGTCTTCTCGGCCTCCCCGTAGAGCACCCAGCCGTTGCGGTCGAGATCGGCCTGCTCGAAGTACTTGCCGGCGACCGCTTCCGGAGAATCGGCATCTCCCGCGGGTGCGGATCGGTCGGGCGAAACCGCTGGCGTGGGTGCTGGTGGAGTGGCGGGTGGGGGCGCGGCTGGCCGGCCCGCCGGCCGCTGGGCCGCGACCTCTGCCCCGATCCACGCGCTCCCGATCAGGAGCGGAAAAAAGATCCAGATGCGCATCGTCGTGCTGCACTTATCGGTCAACGAAGGCATCGAGTCACTCTCTTTTCGCGGACTCGGCCCGGGCTCAGCCCGAAACGGCCGCCCGCAGGCACTCCGACACCCGATCCGCATCCGCATTGGACAGGAAAGGATGCACAGGCAGGCAAATCACTTCGCGCGCCAATCGCTCGGCGTTCGGGAATTCGCCGGGTCCATAGCCCCAGGGCTTCGCCGCTTCCTGCAGGTGCACCGGAGAGGGGTAGTGCACTTGCGCGAAAATCGACTGGGCCTTGAGCTTCTCCAGCACCGCATCGCGCGACAGCCCGCCTACGATGCGCACCGTGTACTGATGGTACGCATGCACCGTGTTGGGCCGGCGCGTCAGCGGAATCACCGCTGCATTGCCTTTCAGTGCTGCATCGTAACGCGCCGCGATCTCGGCGCGCCGTGCATTCCATGCGTTGAGGTGCGGCAGCTTGCAGTTGAGCGCGGCTCCCTGCAGGCCCTGCATGCGGGAATTGGTGCCCAACTCCGCGTGCGTGTAGCGCACCGGCGAGCCGTGCTCGCGGATGCGGCGGGCCTTCTCGACCACCTTGGCGTGGCGCGAGAGCACCATGCCGCCCTCGCCGCAGGCGCCGAGGTTCTTGGTGGGGTAGAAGCTGAAGGCCGCGGCATCACCGAGTTGGCCGCACTGCACGCCATCGCGTGCAGCACCATGGCTCTGCGCGCAATCCTCAACCAGGCTGATGCCGCGCTTGTCGCACAGCGCGCGGAAGCCCTTGATGTCGACCATCTGACCGTAGAGGTGCACCGGCAGGATCGCCGTGGTCTTCGAGTCGCAGGCGGCCGCGGCCTGCTCGAGATCGAGCAGGCCGGTGTCGAGCTCGACATCGGCGAGGCGCGGGGTCGCGCCCATCCAGGCGATGGCGCCCGCGGAGGCAAAGAAGGTGAACGGCGAGGTCACCACATGGTCACCGGGCGCCACGCAGGCTGCGCGCAACGCGACCACCAGGGCATCCGTGCCGTTGGCGACCGCGACACCGCGCTCGCTGACGCCGCAGTAAGCCGCGAAGGCCTTTTCGAAGGCTTCCACCTCGGGCCCGAGGATGTACTGCCCGCTGCGCAAGACGCGCAGCATGGCCTCCTCGAGAACGGGTCCGACGGCCGCGCGCTCGGCGGCGAGGTCGACGGGGGAGATGGACTTGAGTGCGGTCGCGGGCGCGGTGTTCATGGCGCCCGCGATTGTAGCGCGCTCAATCCTTGGGTGCTCGCAGCACCTTGGCAAAGCACCAGGCGGTCAGACCCCAGACGAAGACCAGGGACAGCGTCATGAAGATGGCACCTTGAGTGTTCATGTCTGGCTCAGCCCTTCTGCGCGTCTTCCGGGCCGCGCTCCCCATCGACGTCCATACCCATCGCGCGCCAGCGCTTCGCGCCGATCGCCGTCATCACCACCAGCACCGCGATCACGCCCGCGACCAGCAGCACGCTGTTGCGAGCCACCGCATCCTTGGAGAGTCCTTCGATCCAGTCCGGCAGCGTCAGCCAGCAGAAGCGGCCGATCGTGATCAAGAGATACAGCGGAGCGACGTACTTGATGATGAACCAGACGAAGCCCGGAATCCGCAGGGCGGCGCCTTCATGGGCCTCCGCCTTGCCGCGCTCGATGCCGAAGATCCAGCCGAAGGCGATCACCTGCACGGCGGCCAGCACGACGATCAGGAAGGTACCGACCCAGTCGTCGATCGTGCCCAGCGCCGTCATGCCGCCGGAGTAGTACACGCACCAGCCCGAGCCGATCACGCCCAGGGTGGCCGTGATCCCCAGGGCCGTCTTGCGCGGCACGCCCAGCGCCTCCTCGATGAAGGCCATCGTCGGCTGGTACATCGAGATCGAGCTCGTGATCGCCGCCAGGAACAGCATGAAGAACCACAGGAATCCGAACAGGTTGCCCAGCGGCATTTGCGCGAAGACCACGGGCAGCGTCGAGAATCCCAGCCCGAAGGTGCCGCCGCTGACGGCCTCGGCCGTGCCCGCGATGCCGAGGAACACGACGGCGGCGGTCAGCGTGATCATGCCGCCGAAGCCCACTTCGAACAGCTCGTTGGTGGCGGAAGAAGTGAGGCCCGAGAGCACAAGGTCGTCCTTCTTCCGCATGTACGAGGCGTAGTTGATGATCACGCCGAAGCCGACGGAGAGGCTGAAGAAGATCTGGCCGGCAGCCGCGATCCAGGCCTTGGGGTCGGCGAGCTTGCTCCAGTCGGGGTTCCACATGAAGCCCAGTCCGTCTGAGACCGATTGACCCGGGCCGTGCGAGGGCAGCGTCAGCACGCGAACCAAAACGAACAGCGCGCAGACCGCCATGGCGGGCATGGCCCACTTGCAGAAGGTCTCGATGCCGCCGGACAGCCCGCGCCAGACGAGCAACAGGTTGATTGCGAAGACGCCGATGAAGACCCAGACGATTGTGGCGAATCCATCGGCGAACAGCACGCCGTGGCCGCTCTTTCCGATGGTGGTTGCGAAGAACTCCTTGGAAGCCAGCGTCTGGGCCGCAGTGTCGGTTGCGACATCGATGCCCAGCGCCGGAGCGCCCGTGAACATCGCCTTGGCGTACTCGATGGCGTAGGAAAGACACCACGCCTCGATGAAGACATAGTAGAAGGACACGCACAGCGGGATCAGCACGCCGATGATGCCCAGATAGCGGAACACCGGTCCCTTGCCGATGACACCCATGATCGCGGGTGCTGAGTGGAAGCCCTTGCGCCCGCCGTAGCGCCCCATGGTCCACTCGGCCCAGCCGATCGGGATGCCCAGGATCAACAGCGCGACAAAGTAGGGAATCATGAACGCCCCGCCACCGTTGTCCGCCGCCTGGCCGGGGAATCGCAGGAAATTGCCCAATCCCACCGCGGATCCCGCGACGGCGAGGATCACGCCGAGGCGGGATCCCCATTCTTGCTTGGCGCTCATGCTAGGGGGGGTACTCCGGAAAGAGGTGCTTGCGTCCGAGTGGGGAGGCTAACGGGCCGGGCTAGGGCACGGCAACGCCATTCTTGCCTTCGTATCGGCGGGCTTCTTCATCGCTGATGCGCGTGATCGTGAAGCCGAGGTAGCCGTACAGGATCGAAACGAGCGGGCAGAGCCAGTTGAGGATCGCCCAGGGCGCGTAGCTCATCGTCGCGACGCCCAGCACCGCCGTCATCTGCGCGCCGCAGGTGTTCCAGGGAATCAGGGCCGAGGTGACCGTGCCGGAGTCCTCGAGGCAGCGCGAGAGGTTCTTGGGGTGCAGGCGACGATCAAGGAAGGCTTGGCGGAACATGCGGCCGGGAACCACGATCGCCATGTACTGGTCGGAGGCCAGCACGTTGATACCGAAGCACATGAAGATCGTCGCGGCGATCAGCGAGCCCGTGCCCTTGGCGAGGCGCAGGATGGCATTGGCGATCGCGCCCAGCATGCCCGAGCGCTCCATCACGCCCCCGAAGGACAGCGCGCAGAAGATCAGCGCGATCGTGCCCAGCATGCTCTTCATGCCGCCGCGTCCGTCGAGCAGCGTGGTGATGCTCTCCTCGGCGGCGAGTCGCACGCCGTCGGAGCCCGCGGCGAAGGGGCTCAGGCTGTAGCCGCCGTACAGCGAGGCCACGTGTCCCTGCAGGCTTGCGAGCCAGCCACCCTCCGGTGTGGGCTGGATCAGCACGCCCATCGCCACCGCCACGAAGGAACCGATCACCAGCGCGGGAATCGCCGGGAAGCTCGCGATCACCAGTCCCAGCACCAGTGCCGGCGGAATCAGCAGCAGCGGCGAGAGCACGAAGCGCTCACCCAGCACCTGCTTGACGGCATCCGTGCGGGCAAGCACCTCGGGGCCGGCGTCGTGTCCCTGACCGAGGAACCAGTACACGGCCAGAGCGCCCAGCAGCGCCGGGGTCACGGTCCAGACCATGTGGCGCACATGCTCCATCAGCGTCGCGCCGCTCATCGCGGGCGCCAGATTGGTCGTGTCGGAGAGCGGCGACATCTTGTCGCCGAAGTAGGCCCCGGAGACCACCGCACCGGCGGTCATGCCCGGATCGATGCCCAGCGTGTGGCCCACTCCGATCAGTGCGACACCCACCGTTCCCGCCGTGGTCCACGAACTGCCGCAGGCGAGCGAGACCACGCAGCACACCAGGCAGGCCGTGACCAGGAACGCGCCGGGCGAAATCAGGTCGAGGCCGTACACCAGCAGCAGCGGCACCACGCCGGAGTGCACCCAGGCTCCGATCAGCATGCCGACGGCCAGCAGGATCAGGATCGCGGACATCGACACGTCGATCGTGTGCCGGATGCCCTGCTCCAGATCCTTCCACGGCTGCTTCAGCACCCAGCGTGCGATCAGCGCCGCCACCGAAGCGGCAGCGACCAGCGCGATGTGGTTATCCGCCGAACCGAAGACCTGCACATTGAGCACCAGCAGGCCGACGAGGACGACGACAGGAACGAGGGAGATGAGGAGGCCGGGGGGAGTGCGCGCTGCGCTCATGGAGCAGAGCCTACCAAAGCGGCGCGCAGATCCTTCGCCGTCCAGCGCGGCGTCGTCTCGAGCGCCGTGCGTGCCCGCCGCGCGGCCGCCGCCGGATCCGATCCGGGCTCCAACTGCAGCACGGCAATGTTTTCTGGAGCCGGAATCGGGCCCGCGGCGCTCGCGACCAGCACCAAGGGGGCCTGGAAATCGCGCGCAAAGCGCTGGATGCCCTGCGCACAGGCATGCGCATCGCCCGCATCATCGAGGACATGCCATTCGATGCGCCGGCCCCGCGCGAGGCTGTCCTCCAGATCCCGCTGCAACACGCCCAGCGCGCGCAGTCCGAACTCCGCTCGCGGGCCGCTCAGCGTGCCCACGAAGCCGACCGGGAACGGACCGCGCTCCTCGCGGGTGTCGAGCGGCACGAAGATCGGCGTCGGCCGATCGCAGCCGAGCAGCAAGGACCCCAGCAGCAGGGCGAAAGCGGTTCTCATCCAAAGCTCCGACCCGCGGAGCGCGCGGGCTGGCCGATTCCAGCGGCGATCGAGCCGAGGAACAAGAAGCTTCCGGAAATGGTGCCGCCTGCGCGCACCTCACCCAGCCCATTGCGCTCCAATTCCCAGGGGCTGACGAAGACGGTCAGCGGGAATTCAGGCGCGTCCAACTCGAGGGCCCGGATCTCGAGCCCGGTGATCGGATTGGCAAAGCGCGTGAGACCGCGCACGCGCAGCGAAAGATCCGCGCAGCCGCCGGGATCGTTCTCGCCGGAGAGCGGCCGGATCCACGACTCATGAATGGCTGAGGCTCTCGCTTCGAGCGCGGAGACATCCAGCGCGAAGCCGGCGGCCTGCACGGCCAAAACGTGGCCGTAGTCGATCACGGCCGGTAGCTTGCGCGCGTCGACCAGATTGATGCACAGTCGGTAGGCCCCCTTGCGCAGCTTGCGCTCGGCGGGCTCGGACGGCGGAGCGACCCAGGCCTGCAGCAGCACATCGAAAGGCGAATCAGGCAGCGCCCGCAGGTCGTCCACGCTGACGCGCAGGCGCCGCGCGGGCTGGAAGTGCGGCAGCAGATTCCACGGTCGCTGCTCGTCCGTGCGATCCATGCGCAACTCCAAACCCGCGCCCAGCGGCAGGCGACGGTGGAAGCGCGCATCGCCGCGCCACGGCGCGGGCTCGCCCTCGGCCAGCACTCGCTCGACCAGATGCTCCAGGGGGTAATCCGGAGGAAACCCGATGCACTCCAGCAGGAAATCCACGTCGCACGCCAGTTTCGCCTTCCGCCGCGCTCGCGTCCACAGGCTGGCGGGCCTGATACCATGGCGCGCTCTCATGCGTCCCCACATCGCCGCCCTGCTGAGCCTTGTGCTCGTCGCCTGTCAGACGACCTCCCAACCGCAAGCCGACCGGCCGCCGGCCTCCGCCCCCGAAACGGGCGCCCGGGCACTCGATCTGGAGCACTACTCGCTTCAGATCGCGCTTCATCCCGAGCAACGCTCGATCGAGGCCCGGGTGCGCCTGCGCATGGTGGCCCGAGCTGAAGGTGTCGAGCGCGTGGACCTCGATCTGGTCGATCTCGAGGTGCGCGCCGTGCGCGGATCCGCACTGGTCCCGGGGCGCTTTGTTCAGAATGCCGCGGGCGTGCAGGTTCCGCTCGCGCGCCCGCTCTTTGCTGGCGAGGCGCTGGAACTCGAACTGGAGTACGGTGGCCAGCCGACCCGCGGCCTGTACTTCGCTCGCCAACGCGACGGCCGACCGACACAGGTCTGGACTCAGGGCGAGTGCATCGAGGTGGAAGGCTGGCTGCCGACCTTTCATGATCCCGCGGACCGCGCCAGCGGAGAGATCCGCGTCGACATGCCGGCTGCCTGGCAGGCGCTGGCCGCCGGCGTGCGGCTGGAGCGCCGCGTCAGCGGCGAGCGCGCCTTCGAACACTGGCGCATGGATCTGCCGCACCCGGCCTATCTGGTCACGCTGGCCGCCGGCGAGTTCGTCGAGGTGCGCGACGAGTGGAATGGACTGCCGCTGCAGTATCTGGTCGCTCCCGACCAGCAAGATCTGGTGGCTGCGAGCTACGAGCGCACGCCGGAAATCCTGCAGTTCTTCTCGCGCGTGACGGGGCGACGCTATCCCTGGCCAAAATACGCGCAGGTCAGCGTCGACAACTTCCATTTCGGCGGGATGGAGAACATCTCGGCCTCGACGATGAGCGATCTGGCGCTGGTCGACGAGCGGGCGGCCCGCGATGGCGACATGGACGGACTGGTGGCGCACGAGGCCGCACACCAGTGGTTCGGTGATCTGGTCACCTGCGAGGACTGGTCACAGGCGTGGCTCAACGAGGGCTTCGCGACCTACTTCACAGCGCTGTTCACGGCGGACAGCGAAGGCGATCAGGCCTTCCAGCTCCAACTCGACGACATGAACTCCAGCATGGTCGAGCGTTCCCGAACGCACCCTCCGCGCGCGATGGTCTGGCAGGCACAGGCCGACCCGATCGAGCTGTTTCTGACGGGCCACATCTACGCGGGAGCCGCGCTGCGTCTGCATCTGTTGCGCGCCAGCATCGGCGATCCGGCCTTCTTCCGCGGAGTGCATCTGTACCTTTCGCGTCATCAGCACGGCAGCGTGCGCACCAGCGATCTGCTGGATGCGATGCAGGAGGCTTGCGGCAAGGATCTGGCAGCCTTCTTCACCCAGTGGTTCGAGACTCCGGGCAAGCCGCGCATCGAAGTGCGCTGGAAGCACGACCCCGCGACCCAGAAGCTGCTGGTCAGCATCGACCAGACGCAAGCGCTCGAGGGCGGCGTTCCGGCCTGCTTCCGCATCGACACGGAACTTGAACTCGCCGACGAAGCGGGCGTCCGGCGCATTCCCGTGACGCTCGATACGCGCAAGGAGCTGCTGGAGCTCGACGCCGAGAAGGCACCGCGCTGGGTGCGCTTCGACCCGCGCGGCTTCGTGCCCAAGGAATTAATCGAGGATTGGAGCCCCGAGGCGCTGTCGGTGCTGGCACGCTCCGCGCGCGAGGCGCCCGCGCGCCGCAAGGCCCTGCTCCAGCTGGCGAAGGCTCAGGCGGCCGAGTCCCAGAATCTGTTCCTCGAGCAACTCGGGCGCGAGGAAGTCGCGTCCCTGCGCGCGATCGCCGCGAGAGCTCTCGACCCGGCGCTCCCTGCAGCGCGCGAAGCGCTGCTGCGCGCGGCGCGCTCCGACGAGGGCGCGGCCGTCCGCGCCGCCGCGCTGGGGGCGCTGAGCCGGCTCTCCCGCGACGAAGCGGTGCACGGCCTCGCTCTGGAAGTCCTGGCCGATCCTTACAGCTACGGAGTGCTGGAGGCCGCCGCCCGGCTGCTCGCGGCACAGGATCCGGCCGAGGCGGGCCGCCGCCTCGAAGCGCTCGCGGCACAAACCGATGCGACAGGCCGAAGCAGAGCGGCGCTCGTGCCGGCCTGGCACAGCCTCGGGGAACTCGACCGACTGCGCCGGCTGGCGCAGGATGCCTCGCAGCCCGTGCGCCTGCGCGAAGCCTGCGTGCGCGCCTTGTCCGAGGATCGGGCGCTGGCGCGCAGCCTGATCGCGGACTCCGCCTTCCGCGTGCGGCGTGCCGCTCTGGACGCGCTCGACGCCCGTGACGCGGATCTTCTCAAGGCCCGTCTGCGGGTGCCGATCATGCCGGAAGTGATCGCAGTGGAAGCGGCCCTCCAACGCAAGCCGAAAGGCAGCTGAAACATGGCCTGGATTCGCACGATCGCGCTCCACGAAGCGGAAGGAGACCTGCGCCGCTCCTACGAGGAGGCGCTCCTGCGCGCGGGGCGCGTCTACGGGATCGTGCAGGCGATGAGCCTCGCCCCGCGCGTGCTCGACGCCGCGATGGGGCTTTACCAGCGCATCATGTTCGCTCCGGGCGGGCTCACGCGCGTGCAACGCGAACTGCTGGCGGTGGTCGTCAGCCGCACCAACGCCTGCCACTACTGAACGCAGGCCCACCTCTGGGACCTCCGTGACGAGGTCCGCAAACAACTCGAGGGGCTGGGGGATAGCTGGTGGCACCGCGTGGCGCTCGACTGGCGCACGGCGGGGCTTTCCGCTGCGGACAAGGTCTTGTGCCTTTACGCGGAGAAGTTGACGCGCACCCCCGGCGAAATGCGAGAATCGGATCTCGGCGAACTGCGGGCTCAGGGCTTTTCCGATTCCGGGATCCACGATGCCGTGCAGGTGATCGCCTTCTTCAACTACATCAACCGCATCGCCGACGCGATCCACGTGGATCTTGAGCCGGAGATGAGTCCTTACCCGCACCAGCCATGAATCAGACTGGCATCCCCCGCATCGGCGATTCCGCCCCCGACTTCACGCAGGCGAGCACCCACGGCAACCTGACGCTCTCCACTTGGGCCGAGCAAAAGTGGGTGCTCCTGTTCAGCCACCCGGCGGACTTCACCCCCGTGTGCTCGACGGAGCTGACCGAGCTCGCGCGGCGCGCCGCGGAGTTCGAGAAGCTCAACACCCGACTCATTGGACTTTCGATCGACTCGATCCACAGTCACCTTGCCTGGCGCGAGAACCTGCGCGACAAGCTGGGCGTCGAGATTCCCTATCCGATCCTCGCCGACCTCGACATGAAGGTCGCGACGCTCTACGGCATGCTCCACCCCGGCGCTTCCGCCACCGCGACTGTGCGCGCCGTGTTCATCATCGATCCCAACCGGGTGATCCGCGCGCTGGTCTACTATCCGATGAACGTGGGACGCAACGTGGATGAACTGCTGCGCCTGATCACGGCGCTGCAGACCGGAGATGCCCACAAGTGCGCGCTGCCGGTCAACTGGAAGCCCGGTGACAAGGTGATCGTCCCCGCCCCGAAAACCGTTCAGGAAGTCGAGGAGCGCAAGCAGAATCCGAGCTACGAGAAGATCGACTTCTACCTCAACAAGAAGACGCTCTAACCGTCCTGCCGCAGCGTGATCCACGCGTCCGCGGCCAGCGGGCCGTGCGTGCTCTGCCGGCCATCCGGCCAGCGCACGCGCAGGCTGCGCACCTGCTGCAGAGGTCCGAGGCCGAAATGCAGCTCGGGCGCGTTGGATCCGAGATAGCCTTCGCCCGCGCGCATCGTGCGGATCTGGGAGCCTTGCTCGGTCACCAGTTCCACTTCGGCGCCGATGGCATGGCGATTGGGACCCTTGGCCTCCAACCGCACTCCCAGCCAGTGATGGTTCCCGCGTGCCACGCGGTTTTCGAGCAGCCGCGCGGGGCCGTTGTTGGCGGTCACCAGCAGGTCGAGATCTCCATCGCGATCCAGATCGCAGGCGAGCAGGCAGCGGTTGGCATGGGAGGCGGCGAGGGCGCCGCTCTCGCGCACCTGGGTGAAGCGTCCCGAACCGTCGTTCTCGAACCAGTGACAGGGCTGGCCCACGCAGATGCCCGTCGACTCGTAATCGGGGCTGGTGTAGCCGTTGGCGTAGACCAGATCGAGATCCGCGTCGAGATCGAGGTCCGCGAATTGCGCCCCCCAGCCCGTGACTCCCACCGAGGCCTGCGCCAGACCGGCCTGCACCGCGACATCGCGGAAGGCGGAGATGCGGCTCTTGGGGCTCGTGTGCTTCAGGTTGTTGAGGTACAACGCGTTGGATTCGAGCTGCCAGTTGGTGACGAACAGATCCTCGTCGAGATCACCGTCGACATCGCCGGCCGCCAGACCCATCGACCCGCGCGGATCGTCCAGTCCCGTGCCCAGCGAGATGTCCTTGAAGCCCGTGCCCTCGTTGCGCCAGAAGCGGTTGGGGGAGACGTCGTTGGCAAGATACAGATCGCTCCTTCCATCGCGATCGAAGTCCCACCAGATCGCCTGCATGCCGCGACCTGTTTCGTCGGTCAGCCTGAGCTCCTCGGTGCGGTCGACGAAGACCAACTCGCCGCGCTTTCCGGCGTGGATCAGTCGGTTTTCGAGGTACAGCTTGCGCTCGCCGGGAAAGGCGAAGGGCAGCATCGCCATCGGATCTTCGCGCTGGTAGCGCTCGAACTCCTCCGCCGGCGGCATCTTGCTCTCGTCGTAAAGCAGATATGCCGTGATATACAGATCGAGATCCCCATCGCCATCCGCATCCGCGGCGCTGGCCGCCGTCCACCAGCGTTCGACGCCGTGCTGCGGCAGTACGGCACTGATGTCGCGAAAACGGGCCTTGCCATCGTTCTCGAACAGGCGGCAGGTACCGTAGTTGGCGAGCAGCAGATCGAGATCTCCATCCCCGTCGAAGTCCGCGGCGAGCGGGCCCATGCCCGCCCCCTCCGCGGCCAGTCCGGCCTGCTCGGCGATTTCCGCGAAGCGCAGGCCTCCGAGGTTGCGGTACAGCTGGGCGCGCGGGCGCGTGCTGCCCGCCCGGCCCCCCCCGGCCGGCAGGAAGATGTCCGCCAGCCCATCGCCATCCAGATCTGCAATCGCAGCACCCGGGCCCATGGTGGGGCGGATGTCAAGCTGCAGATCAGGGCCTTCCAGATGCAGGCTCTCGATGCCCGCTGCGCTCGTGATATCGGCGAAGGGGCCGGCGGGCGCGGCCTGTGCCGCCGGCTTCGCGGCACCGCCCACACGCACCACCAGCGTGCGCGTCTGTCCTTCCGAGAGCTGCAACATCGGCTGCACCCGCCAGCGCGCATCGCCGAGCGGCTCGGCGCTCAGTGGGGAGCTGCGCACGGACTGCGCGCTCACCAGAGCGATCTGATCGACGTGTGCCTCCGCGACCCGAATCCAGGCCTCGGATACGGCGGGCGCGTAAAGCCGCGCATCGTCCAGCGTGCGGACCAGCACCTGCTTCTGCCGCTGACGGTTTTCCAGAAACACATCCAGCGGCCCGGAGGCTGTCTGACCGTCCAGGCGGGCCAGCAGCGGGATGCGGTCGATCTCGCGGCCTGCCGTGGTGATGCGGGGAGGCAACTCCTGCTCCGCAATCTCAAACAGCCCCTGTTCGACGCGGACGATCTCCGTGCGCGCGGAGTGCACGCACTCGCCGACTTCGAGCACCTGTGCGCCCGGCCATAGCTCGAAGGAGACGCCTTTGCGCTCCACTTCGGCTCGGGGCTGCCGCTCCCACAGCGTCGAGGTCGGCAGAACGAGCGTCTTCTCGCCGAAGCTGGTGCCCAGCGCCGCGAGCGCAGCCAACAGCATGGAAATCAGAACTTGAGATCGCGGATCTCGTCGATCGCGAAGTCGATCGAGACTTCCTGATCGATGTTGATCACGCGGCCCGTGCCCTTGAAGTGATTGAAGATCAGCGCGCCGTGGACGATCCGCCCGTCGCGGAAGTGCAGCGTGACCTTGTCCGCGGTGCGAGCAGACATGAGCATGTCGTAGATCTTGCCGGGGAGCAGTTCGCGGTTCTTCTTGCTGGTTGTGCTCATCGCGGAATCTTCAGCTGTGGGTCGTGATGGGGAACTTGAGAAGCTCGTCCAGATGAGGGACAAGCAGTTTGGACCAGGTCTCGATGTTGGCGCCGGACTGCACGAGGGAGCGGAGCTCGCTGACGCTGACCATGCGGCCCTCGAGCTGCTCCTTTTCGCGCACTTCCACGCTGCCCTTGACGCGCATCACGTGGACAATGCCCAGATGCACGGCGCCGACGCTGTTGCTGTCGTCGTTGATCAGGCCCACGGTCTCGAGCGTGTAGCTGCCGTGGACCGTCAGCTCTTCTTCGATCTCGCGCACGGCTCCCGCCGGCAGCGGATTGCGCAGGCTGCCCGTCCGCAGCGCGATCTCCATGTCGATCGGGTTGATGTGCCCGCCGATGCCGATCGAGTGCTTGTCGTGCAGCCGCGCCTCGCCACCGCCCTTGGTACGGCGCGTCAGCAAGATGCGATCGCCGCAGCAGACCAGGGTGTAGGGGATCAGCTGCTTTTGGGAGGGGCTGCGTTCGGCCCAGCTGCGCTCCACAAAGAAACCTTCACGCACCAGGGTGCTCTCGAAGGCCCCGGCCGACAGGCAGCTCGCCTCGGGCCCGGGCCCGTCCTGGAAGCGCATCAGTCCATGGGGGTAGAAATCGGGAAACAGCGCAGTCCGGGGCACGACGAAGACGAATTCCATTGTCGCGGGTTCGGGCGGCCCAAGGCGGGGTCGGGCGCGGCCTTTTGAGGCGAGGATTGTACGCGAAAGCTGCAAAATCGTCAATTCTTTGGAGCTCAGATGAGTCCGACCCACTACCCGTTGGGGTAGGAGAGCCCTGAGGCCCCGCCCGCCATCGGCCGGGCAAAAAGGACAGGAGAGGCCTTGTAAGCCGGATTCTGTGCCCTCCCAAGCGGGCGGGCAGCGGCCATTTCTCTGGGACCGCAGTCGCCTGCGGCCTCGAACGACCTACCCGGACGGCGCGACGCGGGTCGTCGCCATGGGCCGTCCCTATTTGGTCTTTCTCCGGGTGGGGTTTGCCCTGCCGGTGGCGTCACCGTCACCGCGGTGCGCTCTTACCGCACCGTTTCACCCTTGCCGGTCTGCCTTGCGGCCGGCCGGCGGTTTGTTTTCTGTGGCACTTTCCCTGGCCTCGCGGCCGGTTGCTGTTGGCAACCACCCTGACCCGTGGAGTCCGGACTTTCCTCCCGCCCGTTGCCGGACGAGCGGCCGCCCCGGCCTCTCCTGTCGGGCCGGATCCTAGCACACCGGGTTGGGCGCTTGTCGCCCGGGGCTGCCGGTGACTAGGCTCAGCGCGCATGAGCGGCAGCGAGCCCTTTGTCACCTACCTCGAGTTGCGTGAGTCCAATGCCGAAGGCGAGCAGGGGGCCGGTCTCTCGCATTCCTCGGCCGGTCTGGTGCTGCTGCACGTGCTCGAGCTGGCCGCAGCCGGTGAGCCGCGCGGTGCCGTGACCTGCGTGCACGATGCTGGCGAGCACGGCGGGCGGGCGCTGGGGCTGGCGAGCGAGCTGGCGGCCGCAGGCTGGGCCGTGGCACTCCCCGATCTGCGCGGACACGGGCGCTCGGAAGGGCTCCAAGGCCATTCGAACGGCCTGAAGGAGGTCCTGCGCGATCTCAAGGACGTTCAGGACCACCTCGCCTATCGCCAGCCGCAAGCCCCCAAGGTGCTGCTGGGCAGCGGACTGGGCGCCTTGTACGCGCTCGCGTACGCCTGCGAGCAGGGTGACAACATCGCCGGCCTGATCCTGCTGGCACCCCTGACGGCGCCGCGCTTTGACCTGCCCGAGAAGCCCGGCGGCCTGATGAAGCTGTTCCGCAAGCAGACGCCCGACATGACCGGCCGGATCGGCTATCTCGGCGAGCAGTTGAGCGCGCTGGCGGGGGAGCGCGAGGCGCGAGCCAAGGACGAACTGGTGCACGATTCGATCAGCTTGCGGGCGGCCGCGGAGGCTGTCCGGGCCGCGGGCGAGTACCTGCCGCGCCTCGGCGCACTCTCCATCCCCGTGCTGGTTCTGTGCGGCGACAGCGACCCCTGGTGCGATGCCGCCACGCTGCGCCGAGCCGAAAAGGAATTCGATCTGGTGCCCGGGGGACGCCATGACCTGCTGCACGACACGCGCGCCGCCGAGGTTCGCGCGCGCATCCACAGCTGGCTGGAAGGCCGCTTCCCGCGCTAGCGCAGAAACTTGCGGTCCTCGGAGCGGCCGTCGAGCAGGCCCGGCTCGCTGATTCCGCTGCGCGTCAGCCCGTACAGCGTCAGCGCCCAGCGCGCCGACTGCGCGTAGTCCGGATCGCGGAAATCCTGGAAGTCGAGCGTGGCGAGCGTGAACTTGCGCACGCCGATCCACTCGACTTCGCGCACCAACTGGCCCGCGTGCTCGGTGCCGTACTGATCGCCGAGCTCCAGACCCTGGGCCTTTTCCAGTTGGGCCTCGATCTCGCGCGCGCAGGCGGCGGAGATCCGGTGTTCGATGCGCTCCTCGCCGGCCGCGCGATCCACAAAGAGCGTGTAGCTGCGATCCTGACAGAGCTCCATGCGCCAGGCGAACTCGCCGCGGCGCTTGCCGGCACGAACTCGCAACCAAGGCTTGCGCTGCGATTCGCACAGCGCCCTCACGCGCTGCTTCAGGGCGGCGAGGCCGATGCGCCGCGCGCGGCCATCCGAGCCGGTTTCGAGCTCGGCCAGCGGGCCATCCTCCGGCTCGAAGCGCAGGGCCGGCGTGCGGAGCTCATCGCCTTCGACGGCGCAGAAAACACTCCCGAGTCCCACCGCGCGCCACAGCACCCAATCGGTCTGCTCGAGATACTGCTGCTGCAGCGGATCGGTGCTGTCGCCGCGGCTCAGGAACACGAGCACGGAGGCTCCGGGCGCCTCGAGGTTCAGCGAGTACCCGGCGTAGTCGGGCTCCGCGAGCATCCAGATCGGATGCTGAGGAAGAGCGCCTTTCCAGACCTCGCCGAATTCCAGCCGCGCGAGCCGCGCGCCTTTCTTCGAGCGGGACACCGCCACCCGCGCTCCCATCCCGGTCTCGACCGCAAAGCTCTTCAGCTCCGCCACCGTGGCGATGCCGGCGAGATCCGCGGAGCGCACGGCATCGCGGAGCGTCAGATCCGCGGAGCGCACGGCATCGCGCAGCGTCAAATCCGCGGAGCGCACGGCATCGCGCAGCGTCAAATCCGCGGAGCGCACGGCATCGCGCAGCGTCAGACCCGCGGAGGGCATCCAGCCCGCAAGCAGCAAAGCCAACATGGCCTGATTGTCTCAGGTGGGCTCAGGACCGCGCAAGTGATCGCGCAGCAGAACAACGGCGCTGGTGCTGTCGCGCAGCGCTCGGGCGCGCTCGCCGCGCAGTCCGCTTTCCCGCAGGATCTCCTCGGCTTCCTTGGTGGAAAGGCGCTCGTCCACCAGTTGCCAAGGCAGCCTTGGAAACCTCGCGGCGAGCCGCGCCGCGAACGCGCGCACCTCGGCGGCGCGCGGCCCCTCGCTGCCGTCCATGTTGCGAGGCAGGCCGATCAGGACCAGACCCACATCCCGCTCGTCGAGCACTCTTTCAATCGCGTTGAGCAACTCGGGCGAATCACCCGGTCCTTGAAAGGGAGCGAGTGCGTTGAGGCTGATGCCCAGACCGTCCGCGTAGGCGAGCCCCGTGCGCTTGGTGCCATGATCGATGGCGAGCGTGCCGCCGCGCCGCGTGGAGCCCATCATCAGATGTGGCGCGGATCGCGCCGTTCGAGTTCCGCGACCAGCCAGCGCACGTCCTGTGCGCGCTCGCGCGGGATCACCAGCGTGACCTTGCCCGAGTGCACCACGACCAGATCCCGCACGCCCAGCAGCGCGATGATCTCGCCCTTCGGCCCATAGGCGATGCAGTGGGAGGAGTCCTGGGCCACGAGTTCGGCGCCGCCCGCGACCACGTGAGCGTGCGCGTCGGCCGGATGCACATCGGGCAGCGCTGTCCAGGAGCCCACGTCGCTCCATTCGAATTCGATCGGGACGACGCGCACCGAGCGCGCCTTTTCCATCACCGCCACATCGATCGCCACTGCCGGAAGACCCGGCCACACGCGCGTCAGCGTGGCGTTGTCGCCCGCTCGCACGATCTCCTCGATGCCGCTCAGCGTGCTGGCGGCATGCTCGCGCAGCGCCGCGAGAATGCTCGGCGTGCTCCACACGAAGATGCCTGCATTCCACAGGAAGCGGCCGGAATGCAGGAACTGCTCGGCGCGCTCGCGATCGGGCTTCTCCACGAAGCGCGTCACGCCGCAGATCTGCGCTCCGGGGCGCGTGTGCAGGAGTTCTCCGCGCTCGATGTAGCCGTAGCCGGTGGACGCGAAGCTTGGCTGGACGCCCAGCGTCAGCAAGGCGCCGCTGTCCGCGGCCTCCTCGGCCGCAGCGGCCAGCGTCTTGCGAAATCCGGCAGCGGGCCGGATCACATGGTCGCTGGGCAGCACGACCTGCACGGAGTGCGGCGCGCGGCGCGCGATCTCGACGGCAGCCCAGGCCACGCACGGCGTCGTGTTCCGGCCCACCGGCTCGCATAGCACGTTCTCCGGCGGCAGCTTGCGCAGATGCTTGGCGACCAGCGGCGCGTGCACCGCACCCGTGACCACCAGAATGCGCTCCATGGGCACGAGCCCCTTGAGCCGATCGACGGTGTCGCGGATCATGGCCTTGGAGCCGCTGATCGGCAGGAATTGCTTGGGCAGGTTTCGTCGGGAAGCGGGCCAGAAGCGGGTTCCCGATCCGCCGGCCATCACCACTGCATAAAGCTCGTATGTACTCATCGGACTGCGCGAGTGTACTCCGACTAGAAGCGCGGCGGCAGGGGTGAGAGACCCGGCAGCGGCAGAGCCCGCGCTCGCTGGCTGCCTCCGAACAGGCTGGTGACCGGATTCTTCAGCTTGACGAAAGGCCGGGCCATGTCACCACGGATCTCCACCGACATCAGCTGATTCTGAATCGAGTAAAACAGCCGCGTGAAGGGCCCCAGCCGGTCGATCAGCGCGTAGCGCAGCTCCAGATCGAACTTGAGCGCGCCGTCGAAGTCCAGCGATCCGCGGCTGCCCACCAGCTGCAGGATCGGGCTTTCCACGGCCATCTGGGTCAGCACGATGCGCCCGTCGGCGATGCGCAGGCGCGCCCGCACGTTCTCGAAGACCACCGTGCTGTCCAGACCCAGCTGCGAGAACAACGCGCGGAACACCGGGATCGACCAGAGCTTGGAGTCGCGCACGCGCAGCGATCCGCTGCCCTCCAGCCCCAGAAGCTGCTCGGTGTTGCCTGCCAGCCGCAGCTCGGCGTTCACGCGACCCTTGGTGGCGAACTCCGAATCGAACAGGCCTCGCAGGAGACCACCCACGTCGACATCCAGCAGGCTGATGCCTAGCTGGAAGTCGTAGGGCGGCGCGAGCGTGATGGCGAAGCTGCTGCCGCTGACATGCTGAGCACCGCCGATCGGCAGGAGGCGCCCGCCCTCCAGGCTGGCGTCGAGATCGTCGATCGAGAGCAGGGGTTCGATGTACGAGAGCCGGAAGGAGGCGGGTCCGAGCACGCGTCCGGCGATGTCCCCGTAAAGATCCTCGACTCGGGCGCTGACGCGCAGCCGCTCGTCCTCGAGCACCATCTGCTCGATCCGGGCACGCGCGGAGCCGATGCGCAGCGGCAGCCCCAGCACCATCGTCGTTTCACTCGGCGACACGTCGCCCGAGAACTCCACCCGCGGCGCGCGCCCCTGGAATCCGCGGATGCGCAGCCGGGCGTCGTCGATCTGGACTCGGCCGTTCAACGCGAGCTCACCGAACAGCGCGTCCAGCGTGCTCGCGCCGACCAGACCGGCGAGATGCGGCGCATCGAGAGGCAGCTCCTCGGCCCGCAGGCGCAGGTTGAGCTCCCAGCCTTCCGGATCACGAAACAGCTCCAGACTAGTGAGATCCAGACGGCTTCCAGCCAGACTGGCCTCGAGATCGCTGCCGCTGAGTCGCTCCGAGTCGTACTCGACGCGACCGCGCAAGCCGTCGAGCGAGAGCTTGTCGGTGACCTCCAGGGAGTTGCCTCGCAGCTGCACGCGGGCGCGCGAGGAGTTCGCGGCCGAGGGAGAAAACTCCGCGTCGAGGTCGAGTCGGCCGGTGAGCTCTACACCAGCCAGATCCGTGGTGCCCAGCCGCCGCCGCAGTTCGCTCTGCAGCTCGGGCGCCGAGGGATCGATGCCTGCCGCCACCAGCTGGAGCACTCCGGACCATTCGCCCCACAGCGCGAGGGGCGTGTCACGGTTCCACGCGGCGATCAGCGGCGCCGCGCGGATGCGCGGCGTGCCGGCGGCGGAGAGGTCCAGCAGCACGCGGCCAGCCTGCCATTCGAACTGCAGCGGCAGCTCTCGCGGGCGCACCCAGACTTCGCGCGGGCGCACGGCAAGCGTGGCCGCCGGCTGCGCCGGCTTTCCCGCGCGGGTGCGCTCGTAGGCGAGGTCGAGCGTGCCTTGGGCACCGGTCTCCGCCAGCGCCGTCTCGACTTCAGGCAGCCGCGCCGCGATCGCGAGCACATCCGGACCGTTGAGGGCGAGCGAACCGACATCGACGCGTATCCAGGCGCACTCGTCCCCGGAACCCTGTTTCGAGCGTGGATCGGTGCGCAGGCGCGCCTGAACGCGCAGCGAGCGCGCGCTCTCCAACTGCCCCTCCCCTTCGAAGGCTGTCGCCACGGCGCCCTTGCCGTCCGATCGCACCCGCAGCCGACCGTCGAGGCCGCTGACCGGCAGGGGCAGGTCTTCCCAGCGGGCCTTGAGCTTGCGCAGCCCGGCATCGAGGTCCACGGCTGCGTAGGGCATGTCGACCGTGCGCGTCAGCCGGAAACGCGCTTCCAATTCCCCCTCGCGCGGATCGAAGGGCTGCCAGGTGGTCGCGGCCTCCACGCTCGGCTCCAGTCCACGCAAGGCCGCGTAGATCGGCTCGCCCAGCGCCAGCGCCGAGCTCTGGATCGATAAATCGAGTTCCGAGGCGCCATAACCCGGCAGGAAGGGCGGGGCATCGATGGCATGCGAGTGAATCAGTCCATCGCAGCGCACCACGCCTGCCGGCGTGCGCGTGACGAGATCGATCAGCCCGGTGCGCAGGGGGCGCAGCGATCCGGGTTCGCGCGCAAACACGACAGCGCCGCGCACTTCATCGGCGGGCAGAGGGAAACCCTCGCCGCGGCGATCGGCGTCTGGCCAGCCGAGGTACGTGATGCCCAGCTCGCCCTGCGGATCGAGCTCGACGGCCATGCGCAGCGCCGAGCGGGCTTCCCAAGCCAGCCTCCATTCCCAGCCGGCGTACAGGCTGGCGCGTCCGCGCGGGGCGAAGCCGCGCCAGATCTCGCGCAAGTGCTCGTCGCCGCCCGCCAGATCGACCAGGCGCTCATCCAGCGCGAGGTCGCGCACGCTGGCGTGGCCGCGCAGTACGCCCGCCTGCAGCTCTGCCAGCGCCAGCAGCCGAGCGCCTTCCCAGTCACCCTTGATCTCTGCGCGGCCGTTCCACGCATCGAGCGTGAGCGCCTCGCTCCAGCCGGCGGCATCGAGGGAGAGGTCGAGATCGGCATCGAAGGGCTGCAGGCGCTGCGTGCCTCCGGCGAGGACTGCGTCCGCATCCTTCACCCGCGCGCGGATGCGCCCCTTCGCTCGGGAGTCGACGATCAGCTGGCCTTCGATGTCGAGCGTGCCTTTGGGCTGCCAGGGGCGCAGTTCCCGCAGCAGTCGGCCCTCGGGCAGGTAGGACAGCGAAAGCGCCACAGCCGCGCCATGCCATTCGACCTCCGTGCGCCGGTTGCGCGCGTCGTGGCTGCCGCGGACCACGATTTCGCTCGGTCGCGTTCCATCCGGGGAAAAGCGCGGCCGCAGGCGACCGATCCAGCTCCAGACGCCCTTGGAATCCAGCCGTCCTTCGACGTCCAGCCGGCCCAGCGGCAGCGTGCCCCAGCGATCCGAGCGCAGCGAGAGGCCGAGGTTCTCGATCCGCAGATCGAGTTCCATGGGGGCCTTGCCCTCGCTGCTTCCGCCCAACTCGGCCGGCTCGGAGGAGAGCTCCGGCAACTCGCTGCCGAGCTGCGCCGTGCCGCCCAGCCCATGCAGGCTGCGGATCGAGATGCCGCTCTCGAAGTCGAGCCTCAAGTCGATTTCGAGTCGATCGATGGTGATGAGCTGGGTCTGCTCGCCGAGCTGCAATCCGGAGATCACGATGCGCGCGGGGAACAGCCGCACTCCGGCATGCTCGATGCGGACCGGCAGCTTTCCCACCGATCGGCTCACCTCCGTCTGCGCGATCGAGGTCAGCAGGCCGCTCGCCTCCGCGCCGAACAGCAGCGCCAGGAGGCCGAAGGCGATCCACCCGCTCAGCAGCGTGAGGCGCCAGACCGCCACGGCGATGGTGCGCAAGAAGGCGAACATGGGGCTCAGATCGCCGTCGGGGGATGCCGGGTTTCCAGCACCGCGCCCTGCTGCCGCTGGGCCGCGCGGAGCAGCGGCGCGCGCTGGGAGGGGATCGTGAGGTTCTCGCCGCCCAGATACAGCCGCTGGACCCGTCGTCCGAATGAGCAGGTGATCTCGTAGGGGATCGTGTTGGCCTGCCGGGCGACGTCCTCGACGCTGATGCTCTCCGCTCCGTCAGCGCCGATCACGGTGACGCAGTCGCCGACGCTCGCACCGGGCACGTGACCGACATCGATGGTGACATAGTCCATCGACACGCGGCCCACGATCGGCGCGCGCAGGCCGCGCACCAGCACCTCGCCGACGTTGCCGAGCGCCCAGGGCAGTCCGTCGTGATAGCCGATGGGCAGCGTCGCGATCCGCGTCGCGCGCGGCGCGCGCCAGGTGGAAGAGTAACCGATCGGAGTGCCCTGCGGCACGTCCTTGAGGAACACGATCTGCGTGCGCAGCGAAAGCACCGGAAGCAGGCGGTCGGCGCCGGCGAGATCGCCGGGCAGGATGCCGTAGGCGCTGATGCCCGGCCGAACGGTGTCGTACAGGGGCTTCAATCCGGTGAAGATCGAGGCCGAATTCGCCATGTGTATCCAGCCGCAAAGGTGCCCTTCGGCGCGCGCCTGGCGTAGCACGCCCTCGAACAGGCGCGCCTGCTCCCGCGTGCTCGCCGAAAGCGCGCCATCCGAGGCGCTGACATGCGTCATCACGCCCGCCAGCTCCAGATTGGGAGAGCTCTGGATCAGGCGCAGCAGTTCCAGCGCACGCGCGGGCGGCACGCCCAGCCGTCCCATGCCAGTATCGACGTTGAGGTGCACCTTGGCGAGCAGCCCCATCGAACGCGCCAGATTCTGGATCATCCCGGCGCGATCGGTGGAATGCAGCACGATGTGCACGGCATGCCGCAGGCAATCGGCGGCTTCGCTGTCGATGATCGTGCCCAGCACCAGGATCGGAACTCGGATGCCGCTCTCGCGCAGCTCCAGCGCTTCCGCGCCGGTGCCGACGCCGAGCGCATCGATGCCGCAGCGCAAGGCGTGGTTGGCGATGGCCTTGGCGCCGTGACCGTAGGCGTCCGCCTTGACGACGAGGATCACGCGCACACCCGCTCCGCAACTCAGCCGGATCTCGCGCAGGTTGTGCTCCAGCGCGTCGAGATCGATCTCGGCCTTGACTCGGTAGGCGTCCACTCCTGCGGCGAAGGTAGGGGGTCCGAAGTCTGATTTCCAGAGGGGCTCGCGCGCTAGCGCCGTCGCTCGGTTGCGGCGAAGGGGCGCAGATACAGCGGCTCCAGCGTCGAGGGTTCTGACGCAGGCGTGTGGGCCGCCCGCAGCCTGGACAGGGCACCCAGCGCGCCGGCCCGCGGCCGCGCATCCCCGCCGAAGACGCGCTCGCAGCCCGCGGCGCGCGCCTGCGCTTCGGCCGGACTCAGCACGCACAAGGGCTCCAGCACACGGAGCGCCTGTGCCTCCCGCAGGTAGCGGGCGTGGTACCAGCCGCCCGCGCGCGCATCGAAGGAGACGCAGGCCGTCTCCCCCGGCCGCAGCTCGGCGAAGCACAGCGCCTCGAAGGAGCACAGACCGCGCAACTCGGCCCCATGCGCCAGCGCCAAGCCTCGGGCGCAGGCCAGCCCCACGCGCAGTCCGGTGTAGCTGCCCGGACCCAGACCGACGTGGATCACCCGGATGGCCTCAGGCCTCGCTCCCAGAGCGCGCATGCGCGCATCGAGCAGCACCAGAAGATCGGAGGCGTGAGCCTGCGACGCATCCAGCGTGTCCTCGATCCATTCGCCATCGACCAGTAGCGCTAGCGAGGCCTGACGGACGGAGCTTTCGATCGCGAGCTCGAGCATCGCTCAGGCTCCGATGGCGCTCTTCAACTCGTCGGCGATGCTCTGGGCCTGCTGGCGGATCAAGGACTCCTCCGGGCCCTCTACCATCACCCGCGCGAGCGCTTCGGTGCCCGAGTAGCGCAGCAGCACGCGCCCGTCTTCGCCGAGTGCCTCTTCGACGGCCCGTACCGCGGCACCCACGCGGGGCAGGGTCGAGAGCGGCGGTTTTTCGCGCACGCGCACGTTGACCAGGATTTGCGGGAAGGCGCGGAAGTGTCCGGCCAGTCCGGAGAGCGGTGCCCGATTCGCGAGCATCACGCGCAGCACCGCCAGTGCCGTGTACAAACCGTCGCCGATGTAGTGGTTGTCCGGTCCGAAGACGATGTGGCCTGACTGCTCTCCACCGAGGCGCAGTCCCTCGCGGCGCAGCGCTTCGACGACGCGCCGGTCTCCGACATCGCAAGCGACGATGCGCACGCCCAGATCGCGCAGCGCGCGCGACAGGCCCTTGTTGCTCATCACGGTGGCGACAATTGCGCCGCCGCTCAGCTGTCCAAGCCTCGCCCACTCGCGGGCGAGGACGGTCAGGATGCCATCGCCGTCGACCAGTGCGCCGTGCTCGTCGATCAGCATGCAGCGGTCTCCGTCGCCGTCCAGCGCGATGCCCAAGCTGGCCTGCTCGGCGACGACGCGCGCGGAGAGCGCTGCCGTGTGCGTCGCGCCGCAGTCGCGGTTGATGTTGAGCCCGTTGGGGGAGCAGGCGTGCAGCACCACTTCGGCGCCCAGCGAGCGCAGCACGAGCGGCGCGATGGTGCTGCCTCCGCCATTGGCGGCGTCGATCACGAGCTTGAAGCCGCGCAGATCGAGTCCCTTGCCGACGGACTCGACCAGATGCGCTGCGTAACGCTCAGCCAGCTCGGGATCGAGCGCGACGGCGGGCGCCTCCAGGTCCGAGCTTGGCGCGGCGTGCAGTTCGGCCTCGATGGCCCCTTCCAGCGCGTCGCTCAGCTTGTCGCCGGCGGAGCTGAACAGCTTGATGCCATTGTCCTCGGCCGGATTGTGCGAAGCGCTGATCATCGCGCCCAGTTCCGCGCCCTCGCGACGCGTCAGCCAGGCCAGCCCCGGAGTCGTGATCAAGCCGGTGCTGATGACCGAGTAGCCGCGCGCCGCCAGCCCTGCCGCCAGCGCGCGCTCGAGCTCCGGTCCCGAGCGCCGCCCGTCGTGGCCGATCAGGGCCCTTCGCCCCGGAAGAAGCCGGCCCACCGCCAGCCCCAGCGCACTCACCGCCGGCGCCGCAAGCCAGCCCTCGCCCGCCCGACCGCGGATGCCATCCGTTCCGAAAATCCTCGCGTTCCCCACGCGTCCATCGTGCAAGTCCGCTGCTGCGGAAACAAGAGCGTCGCCGGTGCTCTCGCCCGAGGCTATCCTCGGCGCCCACATGGACTTCTCGTTGGTCAGCGCCAACCTGCTCAACCCGCCGATCCTGTTCTTCTTCCTCGGCCTGTTGGCGCACTTCGTGCGTTCCGATCTGGAGATCCCGCAGCCGCTGCCGAAGTTTTTCTCGCTCTACCTCCTGATGTCGATCGGCTTCAAGGGCGGCGTGGAGCTCCGCGAAAGCGGATTGACCCTCGAGGTCGTGCTGACGATGGGGGCTGCGATCGGGATGGCGATGGTGGTGCCGCTGTGGACCTTTGCCGTGCTGCGCCGGCGCCTCGACGTCGCCAACTCCGCCGCGGTCGCCGCCACCTACGGGTCGATCTCAGCCGTGACTTTCATCGCCGCCAGCGCCTTTCTGGACCAGCTGGCGCTGCCCTTCAGCGGCCACATGGTCGCCGCCATGGCGCTGATGGAATCGCCGGCGATCGTGATCGGGATCCTGCTCGCCCGCCGGAACGGTTCGGGCCGTTCGGAAGCCTTCGACTGGGGCCACCTGCTGCGCGACTCCTTCGCCAACGGATCCGTGCTCGTGCTGTGCGGCGCCCTGCTGATCGGGGTCTTGAGCGGCGCCCCGGGCATGCGGGACCTCGCACCCTTCACGACCGACATCTTCCGCGGCATGCTGTGCCTGTTCCTGCTCGACATGGGGCTGGTCAGCGGCCGTCGCCTCGTGGCGATCCGCAAGCTGGGCCTGTATCCCCTGGCTTTCTCCGTGCTCGTGCCGCTGGTCAACGCGGGGCTGGGCATTCTGCTCGCGCTCGCACTGGGTCTCTCGAAGGGCGATGCGCTGCTGTTCACGGTCCTGTGCGCGAGCGCGAGCTACATCGCCGTGCCGGCTGCGCTGCGCCTGTCGATTCCGGATGCCAACCCCGGGATCTATGTCACCATGGCGTTGGCTCTGACCTTCCCGTTCAACCTGCTGATCGGCATGCCGCTGTATCTGTCGGTGATCGAACGACTCTGGAGCTGAAGCTTCCATGCAACACGTCAAACGCATCGAGATCGTGGTCGACAGTCCTGAGATTCCCGAGCTGCTACAAGTGCTGCGCGCCCACGGCATCCGCGGCTACACGCTGTTCACGCACCTGCGCGGAGGCGGCGATCGGGGCGAGCGCTTCAACGACGAGCCGGGTGGCGGCAACGGCAATTCCTGCCTGCTGACGGCCGCCGAGCCCTCCGCCGTGCCCGCGCTGGTGGAGGCGATCCAGCCGATCTTGCGGCGGCGTGGAGGCATGTGTCTGATCTCTGACGCGCAGTGGGTGCTCCACTGAGATACTGCTCCCGTTCCGGGGACCTCGACTCCGGATTGCAACATCCTATGCCTTCAAAAAAAAACGTCCTTTCCAGGCGATCGCTTCGGCCATGCTGAGGCGTCTTTGCACAAGCCCCAGCTTGCTGGCGGCGCTGGGGCGGTGGTCGCGGTTGGTGCG
>Ga0208361_1000017_pt1 | contig 73719 bp, 58 predicted proteins | sample LakMenEpi05Aug10_FD_150670 | JGI IMG/M metagenome (GOLD analysis project Ga0208361, IMG submission 150670) | Freshwater microbial communities from Lake Mendota, WI - 05AUG2010 deep hole epilimnion (SPAdes) | ecosystem: Environmental > Aquatic > Freshwater > Lake > Epilimnion/Euphotic zone ... | reverse complement strand
GGACGGGCGAAGATGTTCGGGGCTTTACACGCATCTTCGGAAATCAAACTGCCATCTATCATCAAATACATGCATCTCAAGCTACAGCAACCGATTAAAAAAGTAGATAACATGGAAAATAAACTCAACAAGTCAATATTCAGCGCTGGTATCATCGGAGCTGCCGGATATACCGGCGGCGAGTTAATCCGTTTATTGCTTCATCATCCTGCAGTTACGCTTCGCTTCGTACACAGCAATAGTCAGTCGGGCAGACCCATTCATCTGGTGCATACTGATCTTATCGGGGAAACAGACCTTGTTTTTACTGATATTACTACAGAACCAGTGGATGTGCTGTTCTTGTGTCTGCCCCACGGTGAGGCCAGGCAATGGCTTCATATCAACTCAATAGCCGCCACAACCGCTATCATTGATCTGTCACAAGATTTTCGCCACCACGCCAACGCAGTGATAGGTGACAGAACATTTGTATATGGACTGCCGGAATTACATAAAGAGAAGATTGTAAAAGCACGCCAAATTGCCAATCCCGGATGCTTTGCCACCGCCATTCAACTTGCTCTATTACCCCTCGCTGATGCAGGCATACTCGGTGATGTTTATACTACAGGCATTACCGGATCGACCGGGGCCGGACAAGCACTCAGCCAGACAACTCATTTCAGCTGGCGCTCCGGTAATATTCAATCTTACAAGGCATTGCAGCATCAGCACCTACAAGAAGTTCAGGAAAGTTTACAACAGCTTCAGGGTAATGACGGCATGTATGTTCATTTTGTTCCCTGGCGGGGAGATTTCACGCGGGGTATATACTGCAGTTCAATCCTCGATGGCGGTCTGCCGTTAGAAGAAGTAAAACAACTCTATCGTTCCTATTACCAGCATCATCCATTTACACAATTAAGCGATGAACCCATTCATCTCAAGCAAGTGGTGAATACAAATAAATGTTTGATACAATTAGAAAAACAAGGCAATAAACTGGCGATACATGCTACCATCGATAACCTGTTGAAAGGCGCCAGCGGACAGGCCATACAAAATATGAACCTGATGCTTGGGCTCGAAGAAACAGCCGGTCTTAAGCTGAAATCCTTGGCATTTTAAAACAATGAACATGAAACTATTTGATGTATATCCTCTTCAGCCGGTGACTATTGTGCGCGCTCATGGTGCATATGTTTGGTGTGATGACGGAACTCGATACCTTGATATGTATGGCGGTCATGCAGTTATCAGTATCGGACATACCCATCCGCATTGGGTAAAGCGAATCGAGCAGCAACTTGAAACGCTGGCATTCTATTCCAACTCCGTTCATTTGCCCATACAAGAGGAGTTGGCTGACTTGTTGCTGAAAGTGACAGAAAAAAAAGATTATCAGCTTTTTCTCTGCAATAGCGGTGCAGAAGCCAATGAAAATGCTTTGAAGCTGGCATCTTTTCATACCGGCAGAAAAAAAATCATTGCATTCCGGCAGTCGTTTCATGGTCGAACTTCACTTGCAGTAGCGGTCACCGATAATCCCACCATACTGGCCCCAGTTAATGCAATCGATCATGTGATTTTTTTGCCATTTAATGATGAGCAGGCACTGGAAGATTGTTTTAAGCAACATGCCGATTCTATTGCTGCAGTAATTGTAGAAGGCATTCAGGGAGTTGGGGGTATTCGGGTAGCAGGAGATGCGTTTTTACAATCCATCCGACTCCATTGTCACCTCCATGGTGCAGTCATGATTGCTGATGCTGTACAATGTGGCTACGGCAGAACAGGACAATTCTTTTCACATGATCATGCCGGCATATCCGCAGATATATATACAATGGCCAAGGGAATGGGAAATGGATTTCCCGTCGGGGGATTATTAATCGCTCCAAATATCAAGCCCCGCCATGGTATGCTCGGAACTACTTTCGGCGGAAACCCGCTCGCCTGCGCAGCTGCATTGGCTGTTTTAGAAGTGATGCAGCAGGAAAACCTCATGCAGAATGCAGCTACGATAGGCGCCTATTTATTCAATCACCTAAGCGCAATACCTGAATGGCAGGCAGTTCGGGGACGCGGACTGATGATTGGATTTGATCTGCCTCCGGCTTTCGCCAACCTGAAAAATACACTACTGACAAACGCTCATGTGTTTACAGGCGAAGCGAAACCGGCAACCATTCGATTGCTGCCGCCACTCTCACTTACCCAGGAACAGGCTGACTCATTTCTGCACAAACTTCAGCATGCCATAGAAAACAATATGCATTCATTCACCCAATAATGTAAAGTCATGCAACAATTTATTTCAGCTGCAGACGTAAGTAATATAGATGACCTGATACAACAGGCACAACAGTTCAAATTGCATCCAACGCTTCATCAGCAACTGGGTCAGGGAAAAAAGATTGGGTTGCTTTTTCTGAATCCCAGTTTGCGCACGCGCATCAGCACACAAGTGGCTGCCCGCAACCTGGGACTGGAACCCATTGTATTGAATATTGATAAAGAAGGCTGGGCACTTGAATTTGCTGAAGGTGCCGTAATGAATGGTACTACTGTTGAACACATCAAGGATGCCGGCCCCGTGCTTGGTCAATATCTTGATGTTCTCGGTATCCGAACCTTTCCGAGTCTCGTTAGCCGGGAACTTGATTATAGCGAACAGATACTTAAACAGTTTATCTTATATACAGGAATTCCAGTAGTGAGTATGGAAAGTGCCACTTTGCACCCCCTGCAGTCCCTGGCTGATTTGATGACGATGACCGAAGTGATGCAGGCCGCAGGCTGGCATGGGATAAGAAAACCAAAAGTTGTATTGACCTGGGCGCCACACATAAAAGCCCTCCCGCATTGTGTCGCCAATAGCTTCGCACAATGGGTGAATGCCTGGCATCAAGCCGACTTGGTGATCACACATCCACCACACTATGAATTAGATGAGCAGTTTACAAGTGGGGCAACTATTACGCACCACCAGGAAGATGCACTCAAAGACGCCGACTTTGTCTATGTTAAAAATTGGAGTGGCTATGCTGATTATGGAAAAATACATGCAGCACACACTGACTGGATGTTAACAGCTAAAAAATGGTCGCTTACAAGACAGGCAGGTGTCATGCATTGCCTGCCCGTAAGAAGAAATGTCGAACTCAGTGATGAGATCCTAGATGCGCCTTGTAGCCTGGTGACCCAACAGGCAGGTAATCGGGTATGGTCCGCACAAGCTGTACTGGCTTCTATTTTAAATAATCTATCAATCCAATGAAAGAAAAACTGACCATCATTAAGATAGGGGGTATGATCATCGATCATCCGCAACGACTGCATCAATTGCTCGATCAGCTTGCAGCCCTGGCTGGCAAGAAAGTGCTGATACATGGGGGCGGAAAACTGGCTACGGAGCTGGCGGAACAGATGGGCGTAGAGCAAAAAATGGTTGATGGCAGACGTATCACAGATACTGCCACACTCAAAATAGTAACGATGGTCTACGCAGGATTCATCAATAAAAATCTGGTGGCATCGCTCAATGCCAGAGGTTGTGCTGCCGTGGGAGTAAGCGGTGTAGATGGAAAGCTTATACAAGCGCATATCCGAAAACATTCCACCATTGACTTCGGATGGGTGGGTGATATAGATACCGTCAATATTGATTTGGTCACCTCTTTATTATCCGGTCAATACTTACCTGTGATTGCTCCCATCACGTCGGATACTTCCGGGCAATTGCTCAACACCAATGCAGATACCATTGCTGCCGCAATAGCTGTTGCCATGAGCAGACTATTTGAGGTCGAGCTGGTATATGCTTTCGAGCACAGCGGTGTTCTGCGTCATCTGCAGGATCCGGATTCGGTCATACCACAAATCAATTATTCTCTTTATCAGCAGTTGCTGGAAGAGCAGGTGATCACCGGTGGAATGATGCCAAAACTTCAAAATGCATTTAACACACTGTCGCAAGGCGTTGAAAAGGTAATCATTGGTGATGCTGTTCAATTAACTGATCTGCTATCGGGTAAAGTAGGAACAACTATAATCCATGAATAACAAAGAAACAGCCATAGTAACAACCGGTGCGATCGAGTTGCTACAGTCGCTTATTCAGATACCCTCTTTCAGTCGACAGGAAGCAGCTACTGCTGATCTACTCCTTGCTTTTTTGCAGAGCAAAGGGATTGAGGCACATCGTCACCTTCATAATATCTGGGCCACCAATCGGTATTATGACCCCGCACTTCCTACCATCCTTCTGAATTCACATCATGATACCGTACGGCCCAGCGAAGCTTACACCCGCGACCCATTTGATGGGAAAGTGGAGGGAGATAAGCTTTTTGGACTGGGAAGTAATGATGCAGGAGCATCACTCATAGCACTACTCTATACATTCCTTCATTTTTATGAACAGAAAAACTTATTCTGCAATTTGCTCTTTGCCGCCACAGCAGAGGAAGAGATCTCTGGTGCGGGGGGTATTGAATCTTTATTGCCCCTATTGCCGGTTATTGCTGCTGGCATAGTAGGTGAACCAACCAAGATGCAACTCGCTGTGGCTGAGCGCGGCTTACTGGTGCTGGATGTATATGTTGAAGGTAAGGCCGGACATGCTGCACGCAATGAGGGCGAGAATGCTTTGTACAAAGCACTTCCGGATATTAACTGGTGTAAACAATTTCAATTTGAGAAAACATCCGACCTATTAGGGCCGGTACAGCTGTCGGTGACAGGTATTCGTACAGAAAATCAGGCACATAATGTAGTGCCTGCATCCTGCCATTTCGTTGTCGATATTCGCGTGAACGAATGTTATACACTCGAAGAAGTGCTGGCTATAATACGCGCCAACATACAAGGGCGAGTCGAGCCACGATCTCTCCGTTTAAAGTCATCCTTTATTGCAATGGATCATCCGTTAGTAAAGGCCGGGATGGTGTTGGGTAAAACTTGTTATGGATCCCCTACTACCTCTGATAAGGCACTAATGCCATTTCCTGTTTTGAAAATGGGACCGGGAGATTCAATGCGCAGTCATACGGCTGATGAATTTATTTTTTTGAAAGAACTGCAAGAGGGAATTCATACTTATATCCACTTACTCAATCAGGTATTATGAAACTATGGCAAAAACATACGACAAAGACATCCGCTCTGGTGGAGGCATTTACAACAGGTCGTGATAGGGAAATGGACCTATACCTGGCACCTTATGATGTGCTGGGTTCATTGGCACATGTAAAGATGCTCACATCTATACAACTTCTTACAGCAGAAGAGGGCGACATGCTGACTAAAGAGTTGCGCCGCATTTATCAGCAAATATTGAATGAAGGAATTGAGCTGCCTGCCGAAGTAGAAGATATTCATTCTTATATGGAGCTACTGCTTACGCAGTTGCTGGGGGATACCGGAAAAAAAATTCATGCTGCCCGCAGTCGGAATGATCAGGTACTGGTTGACATTCGTCTTTTCCTGCGACAGGAGGTAGAGGAGATTGTACAGGCTACTGCCTCCTTGTTTGAGTTGTTGCAGCGGCAGAGTGAGCAGTTTAAGCATCATTTGATGCCCGGATATACCCACCTGCAGTTGGCTATGCCTTCTTCCTTTGGACTATGGTTTGGTGCTTATGCCGAAAGCCTGGTGGATGATATGGTGGCACTGCAGGCTGCTTATCAGGTGATCAATAAAAATCCACTGGGCTCTGCCGCAGGCTATGGATCTTCTTTTCCTGTCAATAGAACACTCACCACAGCATTGCTTGGCTTTGATACGCTTAATTATAATGTAGTGTATGCCCAGATGAGTCGGGGAAAGTCTGAGCGAATCACGGCTGCAGCAATAGCCAGTCTCGCTGATACACTAGCACGCATAAGTATGGATGCTTGTCTGTTTCTTAATCAGGAATTTAACTTCATCAGCTTTCCGGCGGAGCTTACTACTGGCTCCAGCATCATGCCACATAAAAAAAATCCAGATGTACTCGAATTGATCCGGGCACATTGCAATCGGTTAAAAGCACTTCCCAATGAATTAGCGCTGATAAGCACTAACCTGCCCGCCGGATATCACCGCGATTGGCAGTTGATGAAAGAACATCTTTTTCCGGCCTTCCAAAACCTAAAAGATTGTCTTCAAATGCTGGAACGCATGCTTGCTCAGGTAACTATTCGAGAAAACATCTTAGAGGAGGAAAAATATAAGTACCTGTTCAGCGTAGAAGAAGTGAATCGGCTGGTACAACAGGGTATTCCATTCAGGGAAGCTTACCGGCAGGTGGGCGACAGCATTGAGCGGGGTGAATTTGCACCAGCAACAGCAATACATCATACCCACGAAGGCTCTATCGGGAATTTATGCAATGACCAGATACGGGAAGAAATGCACAGGGTAGTGGCCGGATTCCCCTTTGAAAGGGTCAACAGTGCCCTGAAATCATTGTTGGCAGGGTAGCCATCATTTTGCCTGCGCTGGTTTCTTTCAAAAGTTGTTTCTTTGCCTCATAAAATGGTCAGTACATGAAAAAAAGTCTTTTGTTTGTTTCTGTTTTATCGATGCCTGTCCTCTTGGTTGCTCAGGTGAAAAAACCTGTTGTAGCAGCGCAAAAAGCCAAGCCGGCAGTTGCTACGCCCATGGCTGCACTTAAAACCATGTCGGATAGTGTCAGTTATTCGGTAGGAGTAAAAATTGCACAAAGCCTGAAAACACAGGGATTTGATGACTTGAATTTCGAAATGATAAAAAAAGCATTCACCGATGTAAAGAATGGTGCCAAGCCTTTTTTATCGGAGGAAGTAATCAATAAATGCCTGGGCCAATACCAGGAGCAGAAAAACGCAGTACGCATTCTGGCTAATAAAAAGGAAGGTCAGGCATTTCTGGCTGCCAACAGCAAGCGCCCCGGCGTTGTAACGCTGCCCAGTGGTTTGCAGTATGAAGTGCTTCGTGCCGGCAAGGATACAATTAGACCTACCATCGATAGTAAGGTTCGGTGTCATTACCATGGCACCCTGATTGACGGCAAACCTTTTGATAGTTCTGTTGAACGTGGTGAGCCCATTACATTTCCCTTGCGCAATGTAATTCGGGGTTGGCAGGAAGGGTTGCCATTGATGACCGTAGGCAGTAAATGGAAATTTTTTATTCCTTCTGAACTGGGATATGGTGATGCCGGCACTGGTGGTCCAATCGGTCCGGGCGCTGCATTAATTTTTGAGGTAGAGTTATTGGGTATTGAAAAGTAACTGATCACGTATTTTAGCCAAGAAAAAATTCCAGAGAATGAATCAGTCTTTCGTAGACCGTATTGAAAAAGAGATAGAAGATATCCGTCAGGCAGGACTTTTTAAGCAAGAGCGCATCATTGCCAGTGAGCAGGGAGCAGAAATTCTGGTCAACGGGAAAAAGGTGTTGAACTTTTGCGCCAATAATTACCTTGGCTTGTCTTCTCACCCACGTGTTATTGAGGCGGCTCATAAAACCATTGATAGCAGGGGCTTTGGCATGAGTAGTGTTCGCTTCATTTGCGGCACACAAGACATACACAAGGAATTGGAAGAAAAATTATCACGTTTTTTAGGTACGGAAGATACCATTTTATATGCGGCTGCTTTTGATGCCAATGGAGGCGTATTTGAGCCTTTGTTTCAAGAGCAGGATGCCATCATTAGTGACGCCCTTAATCATGCCTCCATCATTGACGGTGTTAGGTTATGTAAAGCACAGCGCTTCCGATATGAGCATAATAATATGGCAGATCTGGAGGAAAAATTAAAAGAGGCCGCGGGCTGCAGAACAAGAATTATTGTTACAGATGGTTCGTTCAGCATGGATGGTACCATTGCACAACTCGATAAGATCTGCGACTTGGCCGATCAATATGATGCTGTTGTGATGACTGATGAATGTCATTCCTCTGGTTTTATCGGAAAAACCGGCAGAGGTACCCATGAATATAGAAATGTGATGGGTAGGGTAGATATTATTACCGGTACCCTGGGTAAAGCCCTGGGTGGTGCCAGCGGTGGATTTACCTCTGGCCGAAAAGCCGTTATTGAAATGCTGCGTCAACGTAGTCGTCCCTACCTTTTTTCCAATACGCTGGCACCCAGCATCGTTGGGGGGTCAATTGCTGTGCTCGATATGCTAACCGAGACAACGGAGTTGCGCGATCAACTGGAATCTAATACGAAGTATTTCAGAAACCAGATGACGGCAGCCGGATTCGATATCAAGCCTGGAGATCATCCCATTGTCCCCATCATGCTCTACGATGCCGTACTTTCCCAGCAATTTGCAGCTGCCCTGCTGGAAGAAGGGGTTTATGTCATCGGCTTCTTCTTCCCGGTTGTGGCCAAGGGCCAGGCCCGTATTCGGGTTCAGCTAAGTGCCGCTCATACCAAAGAACACCTGGATACGACCATCGCCGCCTTCATTAAAGTTGGTAAGCAATTGGGGGTACTGAAATAGCCGTTTTCTCGCATAGCGGCAAGCGTTATTAGCCGTACCTTTGCGAAAATAGTTGCTTCATGATGACTGGTATGCTTCGCAAGCTGACAATTTCGCTCTCTTGTGTTTCCCTGCTGATTCTTTCAGGCAATATGGCCTGTTCCCCCAATAATGTTTCTATTGACAAATCTTTGGGTAGCTTTTTTGAGGCTGCCGGAGTGGAGGGCGCTTATGGAATGTTTTATAATGGCGCTGGCACTTTTACCCTCTATAATGTAAAGCACTATCGGGATGCTGCTTTTTCACCTGATAAATCTTTTGAGCCGGTACTATTTATTGCCGGATTGGAAACAGGAGTAATTCCAAATGAACGTGCTTTGATAATCATTGATACACCGGCAAGTATTCGCCTCTCTGCTGATACGGCCCTGATGCAATCCAACCCGCTGTTTTTTTCAACAGTAGCCCGCACCATTGGCAAAGAAAAATTACAGTCCGTTCTGGATACCCTTCAATATGGGTCTAAAAAAATCACCGGAGCAGTTGAGCTGGCTGCCGATTCACTGACTGTTACCCCCGATGAACAGCTTGGACTGATTAAAAAACTATATTTCAACCAGCTGCCCTTTCAGAAGAGAAGTCAGGAGATTGTGAAAAAATTATTATTGAAGGAAAATAATGCGACCTATCAATTGGCATATCATTTATCGCGAACCACCCGGGCAGATGGGATTACTTATAGCTGGGTGTTGGGTTGGGTGGAAGAAAACAAGCACCCCTATTTTTTTGTTATACATACAAAACGAACCAAAGGTGTTGAAACACCGGAAACACAAATTGACCTATTAAAAAATATTTTACGGCAGCAAGGGTTTCTGGCTGGAAAGAAATAGCGTTCAGGGAAGCAGAACCATCGCTCTTTTCAGGTGTTAAAGTATAATTAATTCAACATGCAACTGTATTGTAATAGTTTAACAACCATCACGCGTCTTCGTACGAAAGAAGTTTCCATAGGTGGTTTGCTGATGGGCAATGGTCATCCAATCAGGGTGCAAACCATGACTACTACTGATACCATGGATACCATCGCCACAGTGGAGCAGTCTATTCGTTGTATTGAGGCGGGGGCTGAATTGGTGCGCATTACGGCCCCCAGTAAAAAAGAAGCTGAAAATCTCTTGGTCATCAAAAATGAACTCCGGCGTCGTGGTTATAATACCCCATTGGTTGCGGATATTCATTTCACACCGAATGCAGCTGAGATTGCTGCTCGCATTGTGGAAAAGGTTCGTGTGAATCCCGGTAATTATGTTGACAAGAAAAAATTTGAGCAGATAGATTATACGGATGCAGAGTACCTGGAAGAAATTGATAGAATTCGCGAAAAATTTACGCCGCTTGTTCGTATTTGTAAGGAGTATGGAACAGCTATGCGCATCGGCACGAATCACGGCTCGCTGAGCGATCGTATCATGAGTCGCTATGGCGATACGCCGATTGGCATGGTCGAAAGCGCCATGGAATTTTTACGCATAGCCCGCGATGAAAACTTTCATCAGATTGTACTTAGCATGAAGGCCAGTAATCCGCAGGTAATGGTACAGGCATACCGTTTGCTTGTTCAGCAGATGTTATCTTCTTTTGGTGAATGTTATCCCCTGCACCTGGGTGTGACAGAGGCTGGCGATGGGGAAGATGGAAGAATTAAAAGTGCGGCAGGCATTGGAACCTTGCTGGAAGACGGCATCGGTGATACCATCCGTGTCAGCCTAACGGAAGATCCTGAATTTGAAATACCGGTATGCCGTGATTTGGTGAAACGATATGCTTTGCCCGAGCCGGATGCCACGGTTATTCCTTCGATTGAAAAAATGCCGTATGATCCATTCTCTTATTCCCGTCGATCGACTTTTGCAGTCGGTAACATAGGTAACCAGCAGGTGCCGGTAGTGGTAGGTGATTTGAGCCGGCTCGAACAAATACAGCCCGGAGACTTGAAACGCGTAGGTTATACCTATGATGCAGCTACAGATAAATGGAACATATCCGATACGGCTGCCGACTATATTTTTACCGGCCATCACCTGTTGAATTTTGAATTGCCCGGCACCCTACGTGTGATGGTTTATCCTGCTGCCTGGCAGCAGGTTGCCAATGACCCTTCCTATGTTCCGCTATATAGCAGCAGCGGATATTTATCTGCCGAGCGAAAGAGCGATCGAATGAATATAGTGATGTTAGATTGCTTCAGTGATGCGGTTGACATCAATGATTTTACCGGGCTAGATGAGTTAGCTAATGATGCTACTGTTGTGCTTGCCTTGAGTAGTCGCTCAAGGCATGCCATGCCGGCTATTCGGCGCATGTTCATCGAGCTTATGAATAAAAAGGTGAGGAACCCCGTGATACTGCTTTGTGACAGTGGTCATTTGACGACCGATGAACACCTGATTCATTTTGCAACCGAATGTGGGGCACTGTTACTGGATGGAATGGGTGATGGCATTTGTTTAGGTATGACGCCTGAAAGCTATGCCATTGCCAGCAAGGAACAGCCCGCTACCAGCGGCAGAAATTATGTGCAATTGACAGGTCCCGAAGAGTTTATGAATGCCACTGCATTTGGCATCTTACAAGCTACCCGTACCCGCATCTCTAAAACTGAATACATCAGTTGTCCCAGTTGTGGACGTACCTTATTTGATTTGCAAGAAACAACTGCTCGCATTCGTAAGGTTACGCATCACCTTAAAGGGGTTAAGATTGCGATTATGGGTTGTATCGTAAATGGTCCGGGTGAAATGGCTGATGCTGATTTCGGTTATGTCGGAAGTGGTCCCGGAAAAATAACACTCTATAAGGGAAAGGATATTATGAAGAGAAATATTGACAGCGAAATAGCTGTCGAAGAGCTGATTAATCTATTGAAGGAAAATGGAGCCTGGATAGAGCCTGCCGGTGTTTGACCGGAAATGGGCGTCTACCAAAAACAGCAGCTATGAGCAATCCAACTAAAACTGATTTCCTGGTAATCGGTTCCGGCATCGCCGGTCTCACTTTTGCAATTAAGGCCGCTCGTCGGTTTCCCGATAAAACAGTAACGGTCATTACCAAAACACAGGCGGATGAAACCAATACAAAATATGCCCAAGGGGGAATTGCGGGCGTTTGGGATGCGGCAACCGATAGTTTTGAGAAACATGTCACTGATACGTTGATTGCCGGTGATGGATTGTGTAATCCTGCCATTGTCAATCTGGTGATTCATGAAGGTCCTGAACGTATTCGGGAAATCATCAGTTATGGAGCTGAGTTCGATAAAAACGATACCGGCGATTATAGCCTGGGTAAAGAGGGCGGACATAGCGTCCATCGTATCCTGCACTATAAAGATGTAACGGGTAGTGAAATGGAGCGGGCACTGCTGGAGGAGATGTCGACCTTGCCCAATATTCAATTGTTGCATCATTGTTTTGTTGTTGACATCATCACCCAGCATCATCTTGGATACCTGGTTACCAAGTCTAGTACCGATATAACCTGCTATGGTGTTTATGTGCTGAATCTTACTACCGGCGAAACAGAAAAAATTCTTGCGCGGTTTACACTCATGGCTACAGGTGGTTGCGGTCAGGTGTATCGAACAACTACAAATCCGCAAATTGCCACAGGTGATGGTATTGCGATGGTATACAGGGCCAAGGGTCGGATAGAGAATATGGAGTTTATTCAGTTTCATCCAACTGCATTATATGAGCCGGGTGTATCTCCTTCTTTTCTGATCACGGAGGCTGTTCGGGGAGATGGTGGCATCCTGCGCAATAAAAACGGTGAGGCTTTCATGTCGCGCTATGATGAAAGAAAAGATCTGGCCCCCCGAGATATTGTCGCCCGTGCCATCGACAATGAAATGAAAGTGTGGGGAACTGAACATGTTTTTTTGGATTGTCGTCATATGGATGCTGAAAAATTTCAGCAACATTTCCCGAATATTTATGCCCGTTGTAAAAGTATTGGCATTGACGTTATGCAGCAGCTGATTCCTGTAGCACCGGCTGCACATTATAGTTGTGGAGGAATAAAAACAGATGAGTGGGGCAGAACCTCTCTTCTCAACCTGTATGCCTGTGGCGAGTCTGCCAGCACCGGATTGCATGGGGCCAACCGGCTTGCCAGTAATAGTTTATTGGAAGCCATGGTTTTCGCGCACCGCGCCTATCAAAATGCCGCTGAACTAATTGATACCATTGATTGGTGCGACGATATACCCGACTGGAATGCCCAGGGAACAACCGATCCGCGAGAAATGATTTTGATCACTCAGACTAAAAAAGAGCTGCAGCAGATCATGAGTGACTATGTGGGCATTGTTCGTACCGATGAGCGCTTACAGCGGGCAATGAAACGATTGGATTTATTGTATGAAGAAACAGAGGCGCTGTATAGAACGACAAAGCTTTCCCCTCAGCTCTGTGAACTGCGTAACCTGATTACATCTGGTTATCTTGTAGTGAAAGGTGCACAATTCAGAAAGGAAAGCAGAGGGCTACATTATAATACCGATCATCGCGAAAAGAGTCCTTTACTTCAAAACATCATTCTTTAATGAATTGAATCATTGGGCACGGCATACTTTGTATCTTTGCCTGGTCGTTATTCCTGCAGCATGTACTACTTCTACTACACTTTATTATACCTGCTTTCACTGTTACCCGATCGTTTATTGTATTTCATAGGTGATGGGTTTTATGTGTTGGCTTATTACGTCATCGGCTACCGTAAAAAAGTTGTGATGAGTAATTTATTGATTGCCTTTCCAGATAAAACAGCAGCAGAAAGAATACGTATTGCTAAAGACTTTTACCACCAGTTTGTCAATACAATGGTCGAGACGATTCAGCTTATTGCTATGTCTGACAAACGGTTTGATCAACGCGTAACTTCGAATGTTGAAGTACTTAACCGTTATATTGACGCAGGAAAAAATGTGCAGCTCCATACAGCTCATTTTTTTAATTGGGAGATGATTAACCTCGGCGTAGCTCGAAAAAGTCTTTTCCCTTTCGTAGGTGTGTATATGTCCTTCACCAATAAATCTTTTGACAGAATCATGTATCAGATGCGGAAAAGATTCAATACCATTTTGATTCCCGCTGCTGAATTCAAAGATCGTTTCCACGAATACGTCAAAGGGAAATATGCACTCGGCCTGGTTGCTGATCAGAATCCTGCAAGAATTGATAAAGCATACTGGGTATCTTTCTTCGATAAGATAACGGCATTTACTTCGGGTCCGGAGCGGGGGGCCAGAGCAAATGATACAGTAGTTATGTTCATCAGCATACAACAATCCCGACGTGGTCATTACCACTTGCACTATGAATTGATAACCGAAAATCCGGCATCATTGCCTGAAGGGGAACTTACAAAAATGTATGTTCGATACCTGGAAGCTGCCATCAGAGCCAATCCTTCCAATTATTTGTGGAGTCACCGCAGATGGAAATGGGCATACAATCCGGCTGACCCTGCTCAGCGGTTGATTTCCTGATAGAAGTAGTATCACGTGTTTGAAAAGTAGGGAACGATCAGTTCAGCACTGCTGGTTCTTTTACGATGGTGATCTTATCCGACAATTGTGTAATCGCATTCCATCCGCCGTTTACGTTGCGGATATTATGAAAGCCCTGTCGCTTGATAAGAGACGCGGCGATGATGCTGCGATAGCCTCCCAGACAATGCACATAAATATTTTGTGTTTCATCTAAGTCTGCCATGGCGCCCGGATCTTTTAGGTGATCGAGAGGCAAATTAAGTGCGTCTTTTAAGTGGCCATTGGCAAATTCGGTTTCTTTCCGCACATCAGCTATGACCAGATTGGGGTCGAATTGCATATCCATCACGAGTTCATCCGCATCTACATCAATAATCAAATCGACGAGCTCCCCCGCCTGCTGCCAGGCTTCGAAACCACCCTCGAGGTAGCCAATCATTTTATCAAAGCCGACACGTGCCAGCCGAACAATTGTCTCTTTTTCTTTGCCCGGTGAAGTGACCAGCAGAATAGGTTGACGGAAAGATAAGAGGCTGCCAGCCCATTCCGCGAAGCGGCCATCTAATCCTATACTGATGGAGCCGGGTATAAATCCGCCGGGGAACTCTTGTGAAGGTCTGGTATCGAGAACAATAACATCATCTGTCGCTGCTAATTCTTTGAATGCTGCTACAGACAATGGACGCAATCCGGCGGTCAATACTTCATCAAGACTGGAATACCCCTGCTTGTTGATCATGGCATTAATCGGGAAATATTCGGGTGGAGCTGCCAGTCCTTCAGTTACCGCTTTGATAAAATCTTCTTTTGTCTGCGGTTGAAGTGCATAGTTGCCCTTTTTCTGATCTCCAATGGTGCTAACTGTTTCCGGTCCGAGGTTTTTACCACAACTGCTGCCAGCTCCATGTGCCGGATAAACGATTACATCATCCGCCAATGGCATTATTTTAGATTGGAGACTGTTGAATAGCATGCCTGCCAGATCTTCCATGCTTAGTACATTTTCTTTTTGTGCGAGATCTGGCCGACCCACATCGCCTACAAAAAGGGTGTCGCCTGTAAAAACCGCATGGTCTTTGCCTTGTTCATCTTTCAAAAGAAAACAACAACTTTCCAGGGTATGACCCGGTGTGTGTAATACTTCTAAGCGGGTTTTTCCAATTTGAAAAACTTCTCCATCCTGTGCGATATGAACAGGATAGTTCGTGCTGGCAGAAGGACCATATACAATTGTCGCACCTGTAGCCGCTGCAAGATCAAGATGACCGCTGACAAAGTCAGCATGAAAATGTGTTTCAAAAATATATTTGATGGTTGCATTCCGCTCACGCGCCAGCTCCAGATAAGCTTCAATATCTCTTAGCGGATCGACAACCGCTGCCTCCCCATTGCTTTCAATGAAATAAGCCGCCTCACTTAGGCAACCGGTGTAGAATTGACGAACAAACATGGTGGTACTTTTGATAGAAAAAATACAGAGGTTACCCCCATTTCTGGTGGATAAAATCTTACCACAAAGTTACTAAAAAATCAGGCGATCAGGGTTTCAACAAACTTCACTACCTCAGCTAATCTGTTATAATTAACAGAATAATAAATGAATTTTCCATCCCGGGTAGTGCTTACAATTCCTGCCCTGCGAAGGATGGCAAGGTGTTGCGATGCAACAGATTGTTCCAGCCGGAGTTTCACATAGATTTCTGTAACAGTCATTTTCTGACTTTCATCCAGTAGCTTGATGATTTGCTGACGCAACTTGTGGTTAATGGAGCGAAGTATAAGGGCAGCCTTTTTCGAATGCACGAAGTCTACTTTTACCGCGACACTTCCGTTCATCAATTCAACTGATTGTAATGATTGGCTCATAACAACGATTTAAAGTTTTTTGGGGGGTTAAACTTTCTATCTATAAAGTTATATATTTTTTTGATTTTTAATATATATAAAAATAAATTAAATGTATAAAATTAAGATATACTTTTTTGTGTACTGAAAAAGGGCTTCAAATAGAAGGGTTCGGCATACGCTAGGTTTACCGCTTCCCCCCCCCGTACTACCCCAAGTGCCAAACTGGCCAAATCGTCGGCATCGTAACTGCCAGTTGTTTGAATTGTGCATCCCGGGGGGAGCAGGGGCGCCAGCTTATTTACCCCATTGCCTGAATAAATGACCGCGGCACCTGCTGCCCACGCCAGCAAAGAATTTTCATCTGCAATCAGCGCAACAGGTTCCTTCGCCAGCGAAAGGTCGGGCTTATATAAGGCAGTGAAAACCTCCATCCGCCTGGCATCAATCATTGGACAAAGCAGGGTGTTGTCATCTATAGTCAGTCCTTGCTGCTGGGCACATTTCAAACTGCCGGCTGCCATCACCTGCAGGGTAGATAAAGTATAAAGAGGTATATCGAGTGCATAGCAGATACCCTTGGCAGATGATAATCCCACCCGTAACCCGGTATAGCTGCCCGGACCATTGACTACTACGACGCCTGTCAGCTGCTCCAATTGGATATTGGTTTCCTGACAAATGTCTGCAATGGCTGTTTGAACAAAGGAAGCATGTTGCTGGGTAATGGGATTGACCCGGAAAGCCAATAATCCGGTGGACTGCACGAGTGCAACATGGGCTTTCTCTAAAGCGGTATCAATCACCAACAACAATGACATAACATCCTTTTTTATACCTGGGCAAAAATAGGTTGGCAGGTTCACTGAAATGTAGTCAATTTGCTGAATATTTCATTGCTATGTCAAAACAAGTCATCAACACACTCGCAGCACCTGCCCCCATCGGACCATACAATCAAGCCATACAAGCCAATGGCTTTGTTTTCGTCAGCGGACAGGTAGCCATCATTCCCGCGGCAGGCGGACTCCAGTTGGAAAGTATCCAGGCAGAAACACACCAGGTCATGAAAAACCTTACCGCCATTCTGGAGGCCGCAGGCACCAGCTTAGATAAGGTGGTGAAGACCACCATCTTTCTCTCAGATATGTCTCTGTTTGCTGAAGTGAATGAAGTGTATGGGTCTTATTTTACTGAAGCATTCCCTGCTCGTGAAACCGTTGCTGTAAAAGGGTTGCCAAAAGGAGTCAACGTTGAGATCAGTGTGATTGCCTTAGGTGCCTGATTTTTCAGCAGCCACATAGCAGGTGGTAAACTGATGTTGCATGCCCGGTGCCAAACTAATCAGCAGCAGATGATTATTGAAATTATCCGGTGCGCCGCTGAGGTTCTCCAACGCTACACTGTTTCTGTCATCAGGTGTGAAAACCTGTAAAACAGGAAACGATTTATCTGGCAGCAGGGTCAATACAATGTCCTGATTGCTCAATACACAACGTTGAAAAGCCGGTTCATCTTCCGACCAAACGAAACCATTATCCAGGTGAACACCTGCCAGCGACATGCCGTGTAAAAACCGGTCATCTTTTATCAGTTGTCCTGTTGGCAATAGGTCTGCATCATATTCCATTCGACGATTCGTGTTGAACTGAAGTACCCAGTCATCTGATTTTCCACCTAATGTAAAATAGGGATGCCAGCCCTCTGCCATTGGTATTTCAAACGCATTCTGATGCCATAGGGTACTCGTAATACTTAACGAAGCACCTTCCCTCAAAACCCATTCCAGCTCAACCTCATAGGGGAAGGGGTAGCCGGGATCGGATCCATCATAGGATCCCTTCAGGCGTACGCTCGCACTTATTTCATCCGCATGGGTTGATATTATCTCAAATGGAGTATCATACATTAAACCATGAATGGCATGTGCCCCGAGAAACTTTTTTTGAACCTGATATGTTTCCCCCAACCAGGAATATTGTCCGTTTCTGAGCCTGCAAACAAATGGACTCAACCTGGCACTTTGAAAGGCATTGCCAATTTTCTCTTTGGCTGCTGCCAATCCCTCAAAACCCCAAACCAGGTTAAAGGGTCTCCCCTTCACTGGTAGCTCGAATCGATTCAGCAATCCCCCCAGGGAATAAATTTCTGCCGATATGCCCTTATCATCCTGCAGTGTTACTGCTGCTAACTGCTGTTCATGATGTATAGAAACTGAAAATGCCATATCCGAAAATAAACAGAAAAAGACAGGGAGGGTGGAAATTCGGCTATTAAAAAACTAACAACCGTTAACGTGCCCGTGAAAATAGTATTTTTGCCCTTCAATAACCTTCCATATGGCCTATATCCCTCAGCATCCCATCCGCATGGTCACATCGACCAGTCTGTTTGATGGCCATGATGCATCTATTAATATCATGCGCCGCATTTTTCAGTCCAAAGGGGTTGAGATCATTCATTTGGGTCATAACCGCAGCGTACGGGAGATTGTTGAGTGTGCCATACAGGAAGATGTGCAGGGCATAGCTGTCACCAGCTACCAGGGGGGCCACCTGGAATTTTTTAAATACATGAAGGATCTGTTGGATGAATGGGGATGTGGGCACATAAAAATTTTTGGTGGCGGCGGCGGCACCATTCTTCCCACTGAAATCGAGCAGTTGCACCAATACGGTATCACCCGTTTGTATAGTCCCGACGACGGCCGAACAATGGGACTTGAGGGGATGATTGAAGATGTGATACAGCATTGTGATTTTGCATTACCAGATATAGATCTTGCACGACCAGCATCTGATAACAGGAACGCCGTAAAAAAACTGGCCCGATCGATTTCCATGGCCGAGAAGGGAACACTTGCAGGGCCTATTCCAACAGTAGAACGCATCATACCCGTTATTGGTATAACCGGAACCGGAGGGGCAGGGAAAAGTTCGGTGACTGATGAATTGGTGAGAAGATTTTTACTACAGACCACCGATAAGAAACTAGCCATTATTTCAGTTGATCCTTCCAGGAAGAAAACAGGTGGTGCTTTATTAGGCGATCGTATTCGCATGAATGCCATTGATCACCCGCATATATTTATGCGCAGCATGGCAACACGCAATGATAACAAAGCCCTCAGCAGTCATGTACCCCAGGCGGTAGCCCTGTGTAAGCAGGCAAATTTTGATGCCATCATTGTTGAGTCTGCCGGTGTAGGCCAAAGTGATGCCTCCATTGTGGAAGGATCGGATGTAAGTATATATGTGATGACACCGGAATATGGTGCCGCTACACAACTGGAAAAAATCAATATGCTTGATTTTGCTGACCTGATTGCCATCAATAAGTTTGATAAGCCGGGGGCAGAAGATGCAGTTCGTGATGTAAGTCGTCAGTTTCGCCGCAATCACCAGATCTGGGATGAAGAAGCCGATATACCGGTTGTTGGCACCATCGCAGCTCAATTTAATGATGCGGGGGTAGATGAATTATTCGCCCGGCTTATGCTGTTGGTAGAGAAAAAAACCGGCATTCGTTTAACATCAATAGATGCCGCATCGATTCCTGCCTCATCCGGCATGTCACGCGTGCAGATCATTCCTGCTGGCAGAACCCGTTACCTTTCGGAGATCACAGATACCCTGGCAACCTATGATCGCCTGGTGAATGAGCAAGCTACACTTGCTACCCAATTGTACCGGCTGGAAGGCGCCCGTGAATTGCTGGCGGACTCGTCGGAGCATATATCTGCATTAAAAATACTGCAGGAAAAAATCGAGGAGAACACCCGGCAGTTATCGCCAGAAACGACCGAGCTGCTCAGCAAATGGCCCTCACGGGTTGAGCAATATGCCGGTGCTTTCCTTTCATATAAAGTTCGCGGACAGGAATTCCGTCAGCCGCTTCAGTATACTACGCTGAGCGGATCGACCTTATCGCGCGTTGTATTGCCCCGGTTTTCAGATTGGGGTGATATCGTACGGTGGCAAATGCAGGAAAACTTGCCTGGCTATTTTCCCTATACGGCTGGAGTATTCGAGCTGAAAAGAAAAGATGAAGACCCGACCCGCATGTTTGCTGGCGAAGGCCCCCCTGAAAGAACCAATAAGAGGTTTCATTATCTCTCGCAAGATCAACCCGCCATTCGGTTATCAACCGCATTTGACAGTGTTACCTTATATGGTGAAGATCCTGCTATGCGTCCGGATATCTATGGCAAAGTAGGTAACAGTGGTGTTAGCATTGCTACCCTGGATGATGCGAAAAAATTATACAGTGGCTTTGACCTCTCAGATTCGCGCACTTCTGTCAGCATGACCATCAACGGCCCTGCGCCCATATTGCTGGCATTCTTCCTGAATGCAGCCATTGATCAGCAATGTGAACAATGGATCACGGAGCATAATCAGTGGGAGCGTGTTGAGCAATGGATGCGTGAAAATCTTCCGGAAGCCAAACGACCCATTTATTCTGATACGCATCAGCCAGGGGTGTTGCCGGAGGGGAATACCGGACTCGGGCTGCGTTTATTGGGAACCACTGGTGACAAGGTATTACCAAAAGCGGTATACGATGAGATACGTGCACGCACACTGTCGCTGGTAAGAGGCACTGTTCAAGCAGATATTCTAAAAGAAGACCAGGCGCAGAATACCTGTATCTTTTCAACCGAGTTTGCTTTACAGTTGATGGGTGATGTTCAGGTTTATTTTAGTGAGCACCAGGTAAGAAATTTCTATAGCATCAGCATCAGTGGCTATCACATTGCTGAAGCCGGCGCCAATCCGATTACCCAGCTCGCCTTTACGCTGGCAAACGGGTTTACGTATGTAGAATATTTCCTCAGTCGGGGTCTTTCCATTGATGACTTTGCGGGAAATCTTTCCTTCTTCTTTAGCAATGGCATGGATCCTGAGTACAGTGTGATTGGTCGGGTTGCCCGCCGCATCTGGGCCAAAGCCATTCGCCATAAGTACAAGGGCAACAGCCGCTCACAAAAATTGAAGTATCATATTCAAACGAGTGGGCGAAGTCTGCATGCGCAAGAAATTGACTTCAATGATATTCGCACTACCCTACAGGCGCTGTATGCCATCTATGATAATTGTAACAGCCTGCATACAAATGCCTATGATGAGGCCATTACTACTCCAACTGAAGAGAGCGTAAGAAGAGCCATGGCCATACAGTTAATTATTAATCGGGAGCTGGGCACTGCACTTACTGATAACTTTATTCAGGGTAGTTACATGCTGGAAGCCCTTACCGATCTGGTTGAGAAAGCTGTTCTGACTGAGTTTGATCGCATTTCTGAGCGCGGCGGTGTTTTGGGTGCAATGGAAAGAATGTACCAACGGCATAAAATTCAGGAAGAGAGCATGTATTATGAGACGAGGAAACATTCGGGTGAATTGCCCATCATTGGCGTAAACACCTTCCTGAGTAAGAAGGGCAGTCCTACCCTGATACCAGATGAAGTGATTCGCAGTACACCGGAAGAAAAAGACCAGCAGATTACTAACCTGCATATATTTCAGCAGCGTAATGCATCAATGGCAGCGGCAGCACTGAAGCGATTGCAGGAAGTGGCTCTACAAAATGGTAATTTGTTCACTGAATTGATGGAAACCGTTAAATATTGTTCCCTTGGGCAAATTACGGCCGCCTTGTATCAGGTAGGCGGACAATACAGGCGGAATATGTAATGCCAGGTGTTCCTCATATCAATTCTTAACTGTAATTTTGAGTATGCGCTATTGTTTTTTTCTCAGCCTGTTCTGTTGTTTGATTTTTTCCGGGTCATTCGCACAACCCGGTCGTCGATATGATTCTACCCTGAAGTTGGGCAAGGCCGGATTTAAGATTTCCTGTAACAATAAGGGAGTAGAAAAAAATAACCTGACCATTGCCCCCGTTGGATTTGAAAATACTGCCCGCGATGTGACATTTGAGGTAAAGGGGCGCGTTAACAGGGCAGAGGTAGATGACCTGAATATGGATGGCTTTCCCGACCTGATTGTATATGTGAACCTGGCCGGCGACAAACCCAAACTCAATATCATTGGCGTTAGTTCCGATAAGAACCAGGGCTTCCAACCCATTTATTTTCCGGATATTTTAGATGACCCGAAGATTAAGCCCGGTTATAAGGGCAATGATGAATACTATCTCATGGAAGGTAATCTTGTCCGGAGATTTCCGCTCTATGCAGTCGAAGACACGGCTCGTTTAACCGGCATGTACCGCCAGGTAATGTATCGGGTCATGTTGGGGGAAAGAGGAGAACTGAAGTTCAAAGTAGCCCGTAGTTATGACTATGCACGTCAGCAGTAATGCCTCTGAATGGCTCTACTTTAAATTTCGATGAACACGATTAGCCCTTCCTTTTTTGGCGTAATTTTATAGCAATATGTTTGTCTCGGGATTCTTTGACCGGATGCCCGCATCTTTTCTATCATCAGATTTTTTACAATGAAAAAATTAATTACTGCCGTAGGCTGCTTGCTGCTCTCCTGTACGCTTTTTGCTCAGGAAACCACAATAGGTGCAGATGCTAATCGGGTGACCTTACCCAATGGCTGGAGCCTCTCGCCTGCGGGCAGAAGTTTACCACTGGGTGATTTGCCCCTGAATATGGTGGTCAATCATGCCGGTAACCGCATCGCCATTGCTAACAATGGCCAGAGTATCCAAAGTATTCAACTGTTTGATCCGGCCAATGAAAAAGAACTAGACCGGGTAATTATATCACGCAGTTGGTATGGACTTGTTTTTAGCGATGATGATAAAAAACTCTATGTGGGCGGTGGGCATGACAACCGCATCTTAATTTATGGCACCGATAATGACCGTCTTCAATTGATTGACAGCATTCAGTTGGGAAAGAAGTGGCCCAACCGCATTGGTCCGGCAGGCATGGCTTTAGATGATGAGCGAAAGCTATTGTATGTGGTGACCCGGGACGATCAGCAATTATACATAGTGGATCTGAATACCCGACAGGTATCCGCGAAGTATGCATTGGGCGGGGAAGCATATACCTGTGTACTCTCACCCGATAAAACTGAACTTTACATCAGCTGTTGGGGATGCGATCGCGTGTATGTTTTTCAAACGGCCACAAAAAATATTGTGGCTGAAATTCCGGTAGGTGATAATCCGAATGAATTGCTGTTAAGTAAGAAGGGCGATCGGTTACTGGTAGCTAACGCCAATGATAATTCTGTTTCTATTATTGACACAAAGGGGCGTCGGGTTGAAGAAACATTGCAGACCAGCTTGTATCCCGAAGCTCCCAGTGGTTCTACTACCAACGGCATGGCATTCAGCCGCGATGAAAAAACCTTGTATATCGCCAATGCAGATAACAACTGTCTGGCGGTATTTGATGTTAGCAAGAAGGGTCAAAGCAGGGGAAAAGGTTTTATCCCGGTGGGGTGGTATCCTACTAAAGTGGCTGTAATCAAGAAGAAAATTTTTGTAACCAACGGTAAAGGATTTAATTCCCTGGCCAATCCGTATGGTCCCAATCCATTTGGCAACAGGCAAATTGTGTTGCACCATGAGGGCGATCCCAATAAGCCTTCCGGCGTACAATATATTGCCGGCCTGTTTAAGGGAACCATGAGTATGCTCGAGGTGCCCGATGTCAAGTCACTAGAATTATATACTGCCCAGGTTTATCGAAATACTCCATACAGCAAGGAAAAGGAATTACTGGCAGCCGGTGAGCCCGGTAATCCCATACCGCAGAAAGTAGGTGAGGTGAGTCCGATTAAATATGTTTTCTATGTAATCAAAGAAAATAGAACGTATGATCAGGTATTGGGAGATATGAAAGAGGGGAATGGAGATCCTGCACTGGTTCTGTTCGGAGAAAAAATTACGCCGAATCAACATGCCCTCGCTCGCGAGTTTGTATTGCTCGATAATTTTTATGTAGATGGTGAAGTGAGTATGGATGGTCATAACTGGACCATGGGTGCTTATGCTACTGATTTTCTGGAGAAGAACTGGGTGAATAGTTATGGGGGCCGTGGAGGAAGTTATGACGGTGAGGGTAATAGGGCCGTAGCAAATAACAAAGGAGGCTTTTTATGGGATCATTGCAAGAAAGCGGGGGTTACTTATCGGACTTACGGCGAGTTCACCAATAAAAATCGACCTACCATCCCATCGCTGGAAGGTCATATCTGTCCCTACTTCCGCGATTATGATAACTCTTTTCCCGATACTGCGCGCTTTTATCAATGGAAGCAGGAGTTTGATTCACTGCTCGCTGCCGGTGCTGTTCCCCAATTCAATAGTGTTCGTTTTGGCAATGATCATACAGAAGGATTGAAGAAAGGAAGACCCACCCCCTATGCACACGTTGCCGATAATGATCTGGCAGTTGGACTCTTTGTTGAGCACTTAAGTAAAAGCAGCATCTGGAAAGAGACAGCGATTTTCATCATCGAAGATGATGCGCAAAATGGCGCTGACCACGTCGATGCCCATCGCAGTACTGCCTACCTGGCCGGCGGATTTGTTAAACGTAATTTTGTTGACCACACACCTTATACTACCTCCTCCATGTTACGCACTATGGAACTGATACTGGGTATTCCACCGATGACACAATATGATGCAGCTGCCACTCCTATGTGGCGATGTTTTACACCGACAGCCAATTCGGCTTCATTTACTTGTCGTTCCTCAACTATTAACCTGAAAGAAGTGAATACAGCCATGAATGAGTGGCAAAGGCTTTCGGAGAAAATGAATTTTGCTAAAGAAGATGATATCCCCGATCTGGAATTTAACAGGGTACTCTGGCATGGATTGAAAGGATCAGATGTTCCTTTCCCCGGACCCCGCAGGGCAGCATTTTATCGACCGGTGAAAAAACTAGATAAAGACGGCGATTGATTATTACCTGCCGGAAACGATGATGATACGTGTCGCTTCGCGGAAACTATTTTCGTCGTCTCTAACCAGGACGAGATAAATACCTGATGCGGGTTTTTGTCCTTTATAATTTCTGCCATCCCAGGTGGCCTGCCCTCCCTGCGAACGAGTCTGATACACCAGGGTTCCATTCAGCTCCGTTATTTTTACAATGCTATTCTCTTTTAGTCCGCGAATGGCTATGACACCATTGTAGTCTGGTGGTACGGGGTTAGGGAAAACCAGTATTTTATCTCCCGCCTGTCTGGGCTCCGTGGCCGTACCCCGATAGCTGCAGATACCCAGGTCGGTTAAGATAAATACTTCTCCTGTTAATGGGTGAATGCCAATTTGTAAAACGTTATTCGAGAGCAATGGACTATTCACTGCAGTGAAACGTTGCAGCACTTCTTCTCCGCTTTCAGAAAGCAGCCACAACCCATTTTTTGTTCCTACCCATTTTCTGTTGACTCCATCTATTGCTAGACATTGTACAGATTCATCCCGCAGTAAAAATCCGGCAAAATTTCCTTGCTTAACAATGGGACGAAAAGCATCACATCCGGCCGCATTGAAAACTTCCCCCGGACAACGAATGATGCCAATGCCCTGGTCTGTTCCAATCCAAATGTTTCCGGTGCGGTCCTTCGCTATTGACAGCACATTGTTGGAGGGAAGATTACCCTTACCGTTGCCGGTCTCATATTTTTTCCAGCGATCATCATTTAGCACATCGGGATCTCCTGGACGATAGCAAATAAGTCCATTGTTTTTTGGTGCAACCACCCATACTTGTTCATTGTCATCACAAAGCAGTGGACCCGCTGCCAGTTCATTCAATACAAAGGGTATGCTGAATGCCTGCCATTTGCCATCTGTTTTTCTTACGTGTAAATTGGAGGGGGCACCATAATTACTTACCCATAATCTGTTATTCGCATCAAATGCCAATCCGCCCACCCGAAAACTGCCCGGGTCACCTGCGGCAGCCTGTAGCGTGCTATTTCCATTCTTGTAAATAACCGGCGCCCCGCTGTTTTTGAAGTGAACCAGTCCGCCCCCATAACTTCCAGCCCACACCGATTGATCCACCGGGTCAATGGCTACGGCAATAAAATCCAGCACTGAATCAAGCGAGGGGGTGTTGAAGAAACTGCGCGATGACCATTCACCATTGAAAAAATAAACACCATTGCGATTGTATAAATAATTCCAGGTTTCATTAACACTACCGGCAGCGAGAATCATACGATCAGTAGTACTTGCAATAGCGCCGGTGGCTGGTCCGGGAGGACCATTGGGAATAAAACGTTCGACAGCCGGACTATGTGAAGAGAGTCCACCAAACTGATCTGCTACCCATAAGGTACTTCCCTCCAGCCAGGCAGATCTGGGTAAGGAGATGCTCCCTGCAGCAGTCGTAGTTTTTTCTATCTGTCCGTTGGTATTGAGCTGAATCACACGGGCACTGCCACTGGTATTGCGCTGAGAAATCAGTAATCGGTTTGCTGCACTGTTGATGCCGGTGATCTGCCAGTTGCTGTCTCTGTATAAAAATTGCCAGCTTGTTCCCGACTGTATCAGCAGGCTGTCATTCTTTAGCACGACCAGTTGATTATTCACGGTGAGTACCCCGCTGATAGAGCCGCTCGATAAACCGTTACTGCCACTCACCATTTGCCAGGAGGCAAAATTCGAAGGATTGGGGGCACTCGTTGCAATCTGCAATAAACCATCTTCTGTGGCTGCATAAAAAATATTATTGAGTTTGGTGAATCCATTCACACGGGTTTGATTACCTCCGCTCCCGATGACCCAGGTATCCTTTATCTCATATTTTGTTAAGTTAACAACGATAACGCCCAATCCAGTACTCAAATAAGCCAGTCCGTTGTCGCAAAAAATTTGGTTGATTGTTTTGTTGCCTGGGAAATTACTGCGTTGAATATCACCCATATTTTTTATCGTGCCTTTGTTGTTCAGCACATCAAGATTACTGTTGTTATAGGCAATCAACAACTGGGAGGTGGTAGCATCCCAGCCGATGGCTGCTACACCAATGTCATTGAGGCCTGATGCTTTGCTGTAACTTGAAATTTCTTTGTCGGCATCTAAGGCGAAAATATGAGTTGCTGTAGCAATATACAGCCGGTCACCTTTTACCACTTGTCGGGTATCGGAGAAATTGAGGTGATCACGCCATTGACCGATGGGGGGCAGTGCGGGCTGAGCAAAAGCAGATAGGCTAACTGACAGGCAAATCAGCCAGCTGCATAAGAGTGTATGGGTTCGATGTCCATGCATGAATAAAATTACAAAGTAAAAGGCGGTTAAACGGTTTTCACTTTAAGAATGCATGGTACGTTTTATTGCCAGTCGGTTGATCAGCCACATGGCCGCCAGTAACAGTAAGGCGGTTGCTAGGGTAAGGGAGGATAAAAAGGGCGTTATAGTTACCGAGCGCTTGGCCAGCCAAACCTGCAGTCCCCACTGCATGGCAGCAACCAGCCCGCATGCAATTATAACCATAGCTGCTTGTGGCGGGAAGAATTTTTTCAGCAGAAACGCCGACAGTTGTCGGGGGGCAGTACCCAACTGCAGCAGCAGACGAATTTCATCACGACGGCCTGTGATATTGAGCTGAATGAAAAGCGATAATACCAGGAGGGCAAAGACCAGTAGTAATAAGCCGGATATACCGGTGATGCCGGCTATCCAATTCACCAGTTGTCGGTATTGACTGAAGCGTGTTTTTTCCTTGTCGGTTTGAAGCTGATTCTTTTGTAAGAATTGATTGAGTGATGGCGAGGAAGCATCTCCGGTTTTTATGATTACACGGGATGGCTTTCGGGTTTCGCCTGTTGTAAAGCGACTATTGGCCCACTGCATAAAAGATGCCGGTACAATCAGTGACTGTATGCGATCACTTAGTCCAACCACCTTGCCTTTTAGATACATGGTTTGTCCCCGGCCGGTAATGCCTATGTTGAATTGTAATAGTTGAATGATTTCCGGACTTAACTGAGGCAGTTGTTGCGCAAGGGCAAACTGAAAGTTATAGAGGTCCAGATAAAGCGAGGGTATGATGACAGGTACATAGGGATCACCTTCTTTCCAATTCCAGTTGGCCGGTAATGCATCGATAAAATCAGCCGGAACTGATTCGAAGGAGGCGTCGGTTTGAAAGGGAAACTGACTGCTATTGATACTTAGTGTTGCCTTGAAATATGCAGGTTGTACAATGCCTACTGAGGTCACTTCAGGTAGTTTTTTAAGTTGTTCTATTTCTTCCTCCGCCAGTGTAGGTTTGTTCAGGTTATTATTGTTGAGCTGCCGGTTAATAATCAGGTATTGTGTTCCCGCTTCGCGGGAAGGTTTGCTTTCGAGCAGTTGGGAAAAATTAATTTGTATCTGAACGGCCAACAGCAGTAATATGGCAGCGATCAGTAATCCGACACTGCCTATCCGAGCTCGCCAGCTGCCGCTGCTATTGTGTAGCAGTTTATTCATCAGTTGCGATAGTTCGCGTACCATAGGATTTAAAGTTGTAACTGATGGTGGTAAGGAAAATAGTTGTCGGGTTCCAGATCAAGTAAAATGATTCCGGCATTTTGCTCTTTTGCAACTGAGCTAATCAACGCAATGGCTTTATTTCGATTGATGTTATCCAGGTGGCTAAAGGGTTCATCCAGTATCAGCCACTGAAAGGGCTGTACCAAGGCCCTGAGTATAGCAGCCCGCTGCTGTTCTCCATAACTGCAGGCGGCGGCGGGCGTATCTAATAGCGTTTCTATCTCCAGCTGCCCGGCCATGTCTTCTATGGTATTATTACGGAGGGGATGTCGGGGTAAAAACTTTTTTAATTCGGTGTTTTCACGGATAGAAAGTTGGGGGAATAAACGGAGATCTTGAAAAACGACTGATAAAGACTCTCTCCTCAAAGTGGCCAGCTCTTCGGAGTTGCAGGTCAAGGGGTTGTAAGTGCCGATTTGAATGGTGCCTGCATAATCATAACGGAGTCCGGAAAGAAAATGTACCAGGGTTGTTTTTCCTCTTCCGCTGCGGGCAGTGATTTTAATGCATTGTCCGGCGTTGAGCGTAACATCCTTTCCCCAGATATCCGATGCTGCTGCCATTGGTTTATCCTGCAGCGGTCGGGGCATTAGATGGTGCAGCCGGATATCCATCGGTTACTTTTTTTGTGTGCTCTCATCCGGCTCGGTAATGGGCAATTCAAACAAGGGTCTCAGCCAATTTAATTCTTCTGACAGCGCTGACACCATTTTGGTAAAGGTTACTAAGCTATTGGTTTTCGTATCCTGCATGGTTATTTCCAGGTTACTGTGGGCCGACTTGCCATCAAAATTGTCACTGACTATTGTCATTTCCTTCACGGCGGAAGCAATGATATCGGAGGCACGATGGAAGGAATAGCTTTCATCAGCAGGTGTAAATCCCCTAATGGTAGATGCCATATTGATGTAGAAAAGAGCAGAAGCGGAATTGTATGACTGAAACGGACTTCCTGCCAAGAATTTATTTTTCTTGCCTGCTGCAGCCAGATATTCTGCATAAACGGTAGAGTCGCTGGCGATGAAGAAGTTGTTATCATCACCCATAACGAATACGTTCAGCAGACTATAATCGGGTGCAGATCGATATACATTGCCTCTCTTCACCAGCCATCCGTTTTTTACACCAGTTTCCATTAATTTTTGATAACTGGCTTTCTCCCCAACCGGTAATCTTACCAACAATTTGCCGGTGGGCATGCCACGCTGCAGTGATAATTCATCTTTTCGCTTCATTGGATCAGGAGCCTGCATAAATAAGTCAGAAGCTACTACTGCTAATTCACCTTTGAAAGCTTTCAAAATTTCATCGACGGTTAATCCGCTCTTACTTAAATAATTATCGGCAAATGATTTGAGTTCAAGTTGCTGAAGAAGGCCTCCGATAAGGGCCGGCTGAAAAGAGGCCAGGGCCAGCATATTGATCTCGCCCTGCGGGTAATCATTCACCAATGACCAGTTGACGACCGGACCGGCATACTGCCGAAACAGACTACCTAGTAAGGGGTTTACATAATTGGTCGATTGTATGCGCATTTTCCCCTGCTCAAAATGCACGGTTGCCGCCGTATAATTGTCTTTTAACAGCTCCTCCAGTTTGGGTAAGTTGAGCGGACTGTTTTTTAAAGTTGCGATGGAACTATTGCTGGAGGTAAACAAATAGCCGTCGGCTTTTTCTTTGAACATTTCTGTGAAGGGTTCAACCGATGCCATGGATTTGTCCAGCGCTTGGTTGAAAAATTGAGCCACTTCAGCTTTGCTTTCATTTTCGATATTGGGTTCCGCCGGCATTTTAAAAATCATTTCCAGGGTATCGTACACAGGTTTTGGCTCATGAAAATAAAATGTGACCATCCCGATTTCATCGTTCCAGCTTATTCTGGCGTTTTGCATCTTAGAAAAAAATGTTTTAAAGGATTTTTCCTCCTGCACATTAAATTCTTTCATTAGCCTCAACGTCGTAGAATCGCTCACCATTTTTTCACCCTCATTCGAACTTATGATATTGATGGAATAGGCGATCGAGTTATCAGCCAAGGTTTTTGATTGTACAAAGCAGATCAATTTTTCCATTTTCAATTCTACATCACTGGGAATATGTGTGTATACCGTAAATGTGGTATCTCCAATTTTTGTTGGGTTAGATTTTATATACTGCTGGTTAATGAGTGATGTTAAAAGTGAATCGATATTCAATTCACTCTTTTTTAATTTGTCCTTCAGCTCTTTAACATTCACTACAGCCACTAAGCTGGCATCTTTTGGAATGTAAGCAGCCTCTTTTAGTGATTTACTTGAGCAGGCAGTCATGCATACCAGCCAGGCAGGTATTAACCAATAGAGTAGGTTTTTTTTCATGAATTGAAAGATTGAAATAAAGATAACTCAAAAGTTGGAGCTATGCTCCATCTTGCTATCGACGGATTGACTCATAAATAGCATCCTGTATCTGTGAACGAATATTTAATTGGCTGATCAGATTGTTACTGCGACTTGGATTGACCCGGTTTGACATGAATATATATTGCAAGTTGTTCACGGGATCAGCCCAGACACCAATACCGGTAAAGCCCGTATGTCCGAAAGTTTCAGGAGGTGCATTGCGGCTGGGATAAGGATCTTTTCGTGTGGCATTGTCTTTCTCCGGCTTATCGAAACCAAGTCCGCGGCGACTGCTTGTGCTGCCGTAAGAAGTGAATAATTGTATGGTAGCGGGCTTCAGCAGCTGTGTGCCATTGAGTGAGCCGCCGTTCAGCAACAACTGATACAACTGTGCCAAGTCATAAGCATTACTGAAAAGTCCGGCATGACCTGCAACGCCACCCATGAGCGCTGCGCCTTCATCATGTACATCTCCACGCAATGCCTGGTGACGGAAATAGGCATCTGTTTCAGTGGGTACTACTTTCATGGAAGGAAGATAACCGGAGGGCTTGAAACCGGTACTGCTCATCTGCAGTGGACGGTAAAAAGTATTGGCAACATAATTATCTAAGGTTTGTCCACTCACCGCTTCAACAATGTTTCCCAGGAGAATGAAGTCATTATCGCTGTAAACATATTTCCCTGCAAGGCCCAGCGGACTAGCAGCAATGCGCGCGCGGATAGTATCTTGCCAGTCATTTCTCAGGTACATATTTTTTGCTACGCGGTAGCTGTGTTCGCCATCTTCTTGGCTGGTAAAAAAGCCAGACTTAGGTTGTTTGGTAGCGGAGTCTACCAGCTCTTTGTAAAATGTGATGAAGGGGACCAGTCCGGCCTCATGTAAAAGAATTTGTCGAACGGTTAGGTTGGCCTTATCGGTTCCTTGGAGCCAGGGTAAATAAAACCCCAGCGTTTGCTGCAGATCAACTTTACCTTCCTCGTATAGTTTCATCATGGCAACCGTCGTGGCAGATATTTTTGTAACGGAGGCAAGGTCAAATACTTTGTCAGTCGTCATTTTTTCTTGCCTGCTTAGGTCGGTATGGCCAAAAGCTTTGTGATAGATGATGGAACTGTTTTTAGCCACCAGTACAACGCATCCCGGGAAAGCGCCCCGTGCAATGGCGGATGTTGCAATTGAATCTATTTTCATCAACGACACACTGCTCATGCCTACTGATTCCGGAGTTGCAGGTGCCAGGTAAGGATGCCAGCTGATACCGGTGCCGGCAGGGAAACTGTCATTAACGCTCACGGGCAGTTGTCCGGAAGCAGCCAGTTTACCACTGAGGATGTCTAATGTTGCCTGTTGTGTGAAGGTATCATCTTCATAACAAGCCAGGAGATTGCGTGGTTGCTGTACGTATTGAATTGCATAAGGATTTCCAAAAACGAGTGTGATGTTCCGATAGCCCTGTAAGGCATTCAGCAGATATAGGCTTGGGTCGCTGAGACCAAACCGATTCGCAGGCCTCCGATTAAAATTATGTAATCCGACAATGATCTGGTCATAGTTGCCTGCTTCAAGATTCGACAGTAATTGAGTTGCTGCTGCGCTGTCTGTTTTTTCTATGGCTGTCACAGAGGTTTGATCATCCATCAATTGTTTCCCTATGGTTGCCTTGCTGCCAAAGAGGTAAACATCGGCATGATAGTTGGTTCTCATTGCAGCTGCAATACTGTTTTCGCCAGGCGCACCTATACTTACATAGGCAATGCGCTTATCCGTTTGAAGCGGGAAAGACAATGGATTATCTTTTTTTACGACTGTTATACTTTGCTCACTGATTTTCTTACGGATAGGATCGGTAGTGGCGTTCAGGTCGTTCACCAGACCATCATATACTATGCTGTCTACTTTGTTTAATCCGAGGTGATATTTTGCCAGTAAAACTTTTTTCACTTTTTCGTTGATGTCGTTCCAGCTGAGGTCGCCCTTTTTTATGGCTTCCCGCACCGCGGCAATGGTTCCGGGTACATCACCCGGTAAACAAAGCAGGTCATTACCTGCAATGATGGAACGAAGGGCTGCTTCTCCTCTCGGGTAATATTTACTTACGCCCTGCATTTCCAGCGCATCGGTAAATGAAATACCCTTGAAACCAAGTTCATTTCGCAGCAAACCATTTACGTGCTGTGGCGATAACGAACTGGGTAAGTGCTCCGTACTGTCTATAGCAGGAACAGAAAGATGTGCCATCATTACACTACCTACGCCGGCTTTGATGAGTTCACGAAATGGGTACAATTCTAATTCTTCCAGCTGGTTGCGTGATTTATTGATTACCGGCAGGTCTTTGTGTGAATCAACACTTACATCTCCGTGTCCGGGGAAGTGCTTGATGGTAGCCATAACACCCTGCTCTTGTATTCCCTTCACAAACGCTACTGCCATCTTCGTCACACGAAATTTATCTTCTCCAAAACTGCGATCGTTGATCACAGGATTGAGGGGGTTATTGTTGATATCAACCACCGGAGCATAATCGACATGTATACCCAACCGCTTACATTGTATACCCACCGCCTTGCCGACTTCATAAATGATGCTATCGTTTGATCCGGCACCCTGCATCAGTTGACGGGGGAAAGCGGTAACACTATCAAGACGCATACCCACCCCCCATTCAGCATCAATGGAAATCATCAGGGGTGTTTTGGCGATGGACTGATAAAAATTGGTCAGTCGGGCTTGTCTTACAGGTCCTCCCTGAAAAAAACAGAGTCCGCCCACATTGTATTTGCTGATCAGTTCGGTTACTTGTGCAATATGATCGGGCCCCAGATTGCTATGGGCGCGAATGATCATGAGCTGAGCAATGCGCTCATCTTTTGACAAGTGCCGGAATTGTTTTCTAACCCACTTTTTTGCAGCGGGTGTTACTGCATAAAAATCCTGGGAAAAGGAAAAAAGGCTGCAGCAGCAGAAAAAAACAGCCAAGAGGGACGGAGTAAAACGCATAACAGATTTTTCAGTTACACAAGGTAACAATTCCCTCTTTGAATGAGGACGCAAAAAAGAAAAAAACTGTTGTTTAGCGGAAATGGATACTGGCCGGCACCGGTCAATTATTCTTCGGTTGCTTCTTCTTCAGCGGCAGGTAAAACCGGCTCGATCTGATGGCGGTCGAGCAGTGCATACCATTTCACCATTTTCCGCAGATCGCTGGGGTATACCCGGTCAAAATCGATGCTGGGGAAGGCTTTCTGGAAATAAGCTTTCACTGCTTTATCATCCTTTTCGTTCGGCAGGGCTTCCGTTGATTTTTTCATGGCGATAAAAACTTCCGCCAGGTTAACGTTTTCACGTGTAGTATATACTTCAATGCTTTCCAGGTGCGAGAACTGGTGCTGCCGGCTGCTGATAAAACGGGTCTGCTGGTCAACCAGGGAGCGGGCAATGGCTCCGTCAGTTTTGCTACCCACCAGCTCAAATAAACCGGGTAAACCGGATACTGAAATCAGTTTGCTATATTCCATGGTAAGATACTTTTCGGAGGTGCAAGGTAAAGATAAAAAAACAGAGTGCCGAATTCGATGCCAAGTATTCTCCATCCCGGCTTTTTATCATTTAGGAAGCTGAGAGCGCCACGGGCTTTATCAGACAAGTGCGGATTGGTTCATAAAAAAATACTAACTTAAGCGCAGGTAATAAAAAACCAGTTATATGATGAAGAAGATGCTATGGCTGCTGCTTCTATTTACTCCGGTTACGCTCTTGGCACAAACACCCGAAGAAAAGCTGGCCTCAGCCGGAATTCAATTACAGCCGGTGACTAATCCGATTGCCAACTATGTGCATGTGGTCAGAACAGGTAACCTGCTTTTCTTGGCGGGGAAGGGACCTGTATTGCCGGATGGGAAATATGTTACGGGCAAATTGGGTAAAGACCTTACCATAGAACAAGGGTATGAAGCCGCTCGATTAACCGGCATGGCTCAACTCGCTGTGTTGAAGTCTTATCTGGGAAATCTCGGAAAGGTAAAGCGTATCGTTAAGGTTCTCGGCTTTGTCAACGCCATCCCCGAATTCACCGATCAGCCCAAAGTAATCAATGGCTTTTCTGATTTAATGGTGTTGGTATTTGGGGAGAAAGGCAAACATGCCCGCTCGGCAGTAGGCACTTCCTCATTGCCCATGGGTATGGCAGTTGAAGTGGAATTAGTGGTAGAAGTGGAAGACTAAACATTAGGAGGGCTCTCCGGTTGTAAGGGCTGCCACTAATCTGGCCTGCAGTGTGACGGCATCGGTAAAGCCACGTGCGAGCAAACTAAAAGAAACTTCGCTGTGTTGCAACAATACGCAGGGATAACCGGTTACCTGTAATTTCTTACAGGTAGCAAAATCTTCATACGCCAACTGGCGGTAGTAGGGATTGTGTAGTTTTTCATAAAACACTTCATCTGCCAGTGCATATTTTTCAAGTAAGTGTCGGTACGCCTCATCGTCTGTCAGGTCTCTTCCTTCCCAAAAAAGTGAAAATTGCAGGTCGGCCGCCCATTCCAGTTGTCGATGCGGATGGATGGATCTGAACACAGCCAATGCTATTGCAGGTTTTTCAGAGTGCGGGAACCAGTCGCTTAATTCGGGCTGTTCAATGTGCCAACGATAATCTGAACCAAATTGCACTCCCGTGGTGGCTTCTACGCGGGGTAATGCCGCACGGATATAGGAGGCCGTAGCACTGATGGGTACAGGCTTTTCAGGTAAAATCATTCCGCCAGACAATACTTCTACCGGTAATGCAGGAAATTTTTCACTCAGTTGCCGGATGACCGGACTGAAACCATAGCACCAGCCACAATAGGCGTCATAACAATAAATTAGGGTGGGCGACATACGACAAAGGTAATGCGGCTGTTCCAGCAGGATGGCAAATCTTTAATATCTTTGATCTCTCGTTTTGCATTCACCCTGATTAAATACCAAGAGCATGCCCGGCTATGAACTTTTTGGAGAAGAGGAAAGAAAAGAAGTCAATGATGTTTTATCAACCGGAATACTGATGCGCTATGGGTTCGATGGACCCCGCAAAGGTATCTGGAAGGCAAAAGAACTGGAACAGGCCATCTGCCACACTTTCGGTTGTACTTATGCGCAATTAACTTCCAGTGGAACAGCGGCACTCTCGACCGCATTGGCTGCCCTGGGTGTGGGAGCCGGCGATGAAGTAATTATGCCCACCTTTACGTTTGTGGCCAGTTTTGAAGCTGTGTTGAGTATGGGCGCAGTGCCCGTTTTGGTGGATGTAGATGATACCCTGACACTGGAACCTGCAGCTGTTCGGGCTGCTATCACGCCCCGAACCAAATGTATCATGCCCGTACATATGTGCGGCAGCATGGCAGACCTCGATCCCTTGCTGACAATCGCCCGCGACAATGGCATCAGTCTGCTGGAAGATGCGTGTCAAAGTATTGGAGGTACTTATAATGGTAAGGCACTGGGTACCTTGGGTGATGCCGGCACATTTTCTTTTGACTTCGTGAAAATGATTACTTGCGGAGAAGGTGGTGTGGTGATGACCAACAGAAAAGATCTTTTTGATAAGTCTGATGCATACACCGATCATGGGCATGATCACCTGGGTGTAGATCGTGGCGCTGACCTGCATCCCTTCATAGGGTACAATTATCGCATCAGTGAATTGCATGCAGCTGTAGGATTGGCACAAATCAGGAAGCTGCCTCATTTTCTGGAACTTCAAAAAAGAAACCACGCGGCCCTCAAAGCCCACCTGGAAGCTATTCCGCAGGTAAGTTTCAGGAGGGTGCCGGCAGCCGGTGTCGATAGCTGCAGTTTCATCAGCTGGTTTTTGCCGGAAGCAAGGCAGACCGAAGCACTCGTTGAAAAACTAAGGGCACAAGGCATACTGGCAGGTAATTTTTATTGGTACCAAAATAACTGGCATTATATCAGAAAATGGCATCACCTGAAACAGGCGGCTTCCTTGTTCCCCCTATCTGCCGTACAAACCGCTGCCTTGCAACAACTCGAACATACAACATTCCCCGCCAGTGATGCCTGGCTTAGCAGATGTATTTCTACCTCCGTTTCTCTTGCCTGGACGCCGGAGCAAATAAAGGAAAAAGGAGAGAAGCTTTCCGCTGCCATTAAAGAAGTACTGTAATTGAAATCAAATGATCAGATTTGAGCGTGCCGCCGAACTTTCTGATAAATGGGAGATCATCAATAGATGGGTAGGGGTTTTATTAGCATTGACTTTGCTGATACTTGCCCTTTTTTTTCCTTCCGAGAGTAAGTTGAAGAATCTCGGTCACCTGATTTTGAGTCTTTTTTTGTTTTCTCATTTTTTCCCTCCCAATCGAAAACCGAAGCCTCATTTTGTTGAATTAACAGATGAGCAAATCAGTTGGAATATCCCTCAGAGATATGAAAAAGATGCACCCCCAGCAGAATTGCTTCAGTGGAAAGAAATCAACATGATCAAATTACTGAAGGAAAATGAACTGATGTTTTTTGTTGAGAATGATTTTTACCATCGCCTCGCCGGCAAACAATTCAATCAAGCGCAGCAAAAAGAGATAATCAATGCCATCAGGGAGTACGCCGAACGCTTTTCGATTCGCTGGATCGATACAACTTCGACGGCGGTATAATGTAATTACGCTGTTTTCCCTCCAGCCAATTCACCTGATCAACACTCCCCAACCTGAACCGAAAAGGAACACCGGTTTTCTTTTCCAGCAGCCATTCATTGCGGCAAAAAAACGTTAATCCTTTGCTATAATTATTCTCCGGAATCAAACGGATTGGCATACCAATACTGCTGTCTTTCTGTACCGGCGCGATAGTGGTTAATCCCGGCAGCGATTGCCCCCGGGCAATGGTTGTAATAAATAAAATCAATAGGATTAAACTGAGCGCTTTCAAAAGGGGTTAGTTGATTTGATGTAAATTTACACCGAAAAAACACAGCAGCTCTCAGCAGGACGGTTTTTCCCCGGCTGAGTAAGGTTGCTGATTAAACCGTTGAACCTCTAACATGTCCCTTAGTCAGTCATTTCAACAGAAACTACTGCAGAAGCTTTCCCCCCAGCAGATTCAGCTCATGAAATTGCTGCAGGTTCCTACGGCCAACCTCGAAGAACGCATTAAGGAAGAGATGGAGGAAAACCCTGCCCTGGAGATAGAAACCGAAGGGGAGGGTGATGAGTATGAAATGTCGGAAGATGAAAACAACGATTCAGATAATGAAAGCGAGGGTGAATATGAATCCGAGGAAATAGAGGAGCCGGATGTGAATGAGTATTTATTAGATGATGACGGCGAGATAGCTGATTATAAAATGAAGGATGATCATTATCCCGAAATGGGAGATGACAAGGTGATACCTATTCGCGCAGAGATTGGTTTCCAGGAACACCTGATGAATCAATTGGGTTTGCTGGAATTTAATAAACGCGACAGAACCATAGCCGAACAAATCATTGGGAGCCTCGATGACGATGGATACCTTCGCTCTGATATCAGCTCATTGGTCGATGACATGGCTTTTCGGCAAGGACTGGAAGTGAGCGAGAAAGAAGTAACAGACCTGCTCTTACAAATACAACAATTTGATCCCCCCGGAATAGCTGCCCGCTCACTGCAGGAATGTTTGTTACTTCAGCTCAAGCGGAAGGAGTCTGAAGGAGAATCTGTGAAGCAGGCCATTCAGATTCTTAGTAAATACTTCGATGAGTTTTCTAAGAAACACTACGATCGGATTCAGCGCAGCATGGGTATCACGGATGTGCAGCTGAAAGAAATCATTGCTCAGATAATACGGCTGAACCCCAAGCCCGGCGGAAACTTTTCAAGCAGCACCCAGGCAGAGAACTTCATCATTCCTGACTTTTATATGATCAACAACAATGGGAAGCTGGAGTTAACCCTCAATAGCCGCAATGCACCGGCACTGCGCATCAGTGAAGGTTATCGTGATATGATGAAAGAATATGAGCGGGGTAGTAAGAAAGATAAGCGGCAAAAGGAAGCAGTAACTTTTATTCGCCAGAAAATTGATGCAGCCCGCTGGTTCATTGATATGATTCAGCAGCGGCAGGCTACTTTACTGAATACCATGGCAGCTATTCTTAAGCACCAGCAAACCTTTTTCCTGACCGGCGATGAGACAACCCTCCGGCCAATGATATTAAAAGACATCGCAGAACTGACCGGACTAGATATTTCGACTGTAAGCCGCGTTGCGAACAGCAAATTTGTACAAACAGAATTTGGAAATTTCAGGCTTAAATACTTTTTCAGTGAATCTCTGAGTACCGATAGCGGTGAAGAAGTAAGTACAAAAGAAGTAAAGAAAATTCTCAATGATCTAGTAGATGCCGAAGATAAACACAAGCCGCTAAGCGATGATTTGTTGACTGAAATGTTACAGCAAAAGGGATATAATATTGCGCGCAGAACAGTTGCTAAGTATCGCGAGCAATTAAATATACCGGTAGCCCGGCTTAGAAAAGAATTGTAATATGTCAACTGCTGATTCTACCATACCCTCTCCCGCATCTGCAGCCGAACCGAAGTCGCTTTCTCAACGGATGTTGCGCCTATTCGCCCACCTGTTATCGGTATTTTTCCATCCTTTATTCATTCCCACCTATTTGTTTTTGTTGCTGATGCAGGTGGTACCGTATGAATTTGCCGGTATTACCCCCTGGCAACTGACATTGCGCTTGTTCTCTGTTTTTTGGTGGACAGCCTTCGTGCCTGCTTTTGCCATTTTTCTGCTCTGGCGATTACAGTTCGTCAATAGCATCATGTTGCTTACGCGGAAAGAACGTATTGTGCCTTTTATTATCGTTATGTTATTTTACTGGTGGCAATACTACCTCAGTCGCCATTTTGATAACCAGCCCATCGTACTCCGCTTTTTCTACCTGGGTATTTTTCTCTCAACAGTAGTCGGACTTATCTTAAACAGTTATTTAAAGATCAGCCTGCATGGTATGGCCGCAGGTGGCGCTGTTGCCGCTATTGTGCTGTTTTCCTGGTATTATGGTCTGCCACTTTGGGTGTATATCCTGCTATCTACCCTACTTGCCGGACTGGTTGCCTCCGCCCGTTTATTGATCAGCGACCACAGCAGTCGAGAAGTTTATATCGGACTACTCACCGGTATGCTCTGTCAGCTAATAGCATATTTCTTTGCTGCCGGATAATGAATTGGACGGTCTTCCTTTAAATTTCAGCACAGTCCCTCCCTTTTTATTCTTTTCTTTGCCTGTATAATATATTATTATGTGGTATTCCCTGGGCAGATTCATCATCAAAAACCGGCTGGCCATGCTTTTGTTGCTGGCAGTTATAACGGCTTTTATGGGCTGGAAAGCATCCAAAGTGCAATTGAGTTACGATTTTACGCGCGCTCTACCCACAGATAATCAGAAGTATCGGGAGTACCAGCAGTTCCTACGCACATTTGGTGCCGACGCGAACACAGTGGTGGTAGGCATCCAAACGGAAAAGATGTATGAGCCGGCTTTTTTCAATGCCGTAAGCGATTTACATCAGCGTTTAAGAAAGGTACGGGCTGTAACAGGCGTTTTATCTGTTCCGGAGGCGGTTGGATTGACCAATGATACGACTGCCGGAAAGCTGGTGCCTGCTCGTCTATTTCATGCACCCTATAATAATGCTGCAGAACTCGACAGTGCCCGACAGGTATTCGAATCGCTGCCTTTTTACCGAACCCTGCTCTATAACCCCGCAACCAAGAGCTATCTGATGGGCATCAGTGTGAATAAAGATACGATGAACAGCAGCGGCCGTACTCGTTTAATGAATGATATTCTTACTGAATTACGCATTTTCGAATCGGCTACAGAAACAGAATTGTATGTAAGCGGATTACCCTATATAAGAACCATAGTGGGAAATAAGGTGAAGGCCGAAATGAACTGGTTCCTTATTGGCTCCCTTGTATTGTCGGTAGTTACCCTCTTCTTATTTTTCTGGTCGTTCAGTACCACACTGATGAGTCTCATCGTAGTAGGCATGGGCGTTATCTGGAGTCTGGGTACCCTCGTGTTATTTGGTTATAAAATTACCCTTTTGACCGCCTTGATTCCACCACTGGTAGTGGTTATCGGCATTCCCAATTGTATTTACTTCCTGAACAAATACCACACTGTTTATCTTGAAACCCGAAATAAAGAAGAGGCGCTGGTTACTATGGTGGGAAGGATGGGTGTTGTAACTCTTTTCTGCAATATTGCTGCTGCTATAGGCTTTGCTGTATTTGCCCTGACCAAAAGCGATCTGCTGAAAGAGTTTGGCGTAGTGGCTGGTATCAATATCATGGCTTTATTCTTCGCCTCATTACTTTTTATACCCGCAGTGCTGAGCTTTTTACCTCCTCCTGCTCCCAAGCACGTGCGCTACCTGGAGAGTCCCTGGCTGAAACGTCTCCTGGTAAACATTGAGCGGTGGGCTTTTGAACATGCGAAATGGGTGTATGGCATCACATTGGTTGCATTAATCATTGCTGTTGCAGGAATTTTCAGAATCAAGAGCGAGGGCTTTATTGTTGATGACCTCCCCCGCAGCAATAAAATTTATACCGATCTCAAGTGGTTCGAGAAGAATTTCGGTGGCGTAATGCCCCTGGAAATTATTGTTGACGCTAAGAAAAGAAAAAGTGTGATGCGGATGAAGACCATCCAAAAAATCAATGAGTTTTCCGCCTATATTGACGAAGATTCTACAACTGCCCGCCCACTCTCTTTTGTTGAAGGACTCAAATTTGCCCGTCAGGCCTACTTCGATGGCGATAGTAATAGTTATGACCTGCCAACTGAGACAGACCTGGCTTTTATAGGGCCCTACCTGCAATCTTCGGAGTCTGCAAAGGACACGGCCGGTGCCAAGGGGGTTGCCGGATTACTTAACAATTTCATCGATAGCAACCGACAGATGGCACGCATAAGTGTCAACATGAAAGATATTGGAAGCGCAAGACTGCCGGTATTATTAGATAAATTTCAGCAAAAGGCCAATGAGGTATTTGATACGACTGCCTATCGGGTAACATTTACTGGCAGCAGTGTGAGCTTTCTGGAGGGATCCGGATTTATTATACGCGGACTAAAGGAAAGTATCATGTGGGCGTTTTTGTTGATCTCGCTCTGTATGCTTTATTTATTCCGCTCTTTCCGGATTTTGATCTGCTCGCTGATTCCCAACCTCGTTCCCCTGGTGATTACAGCTGGTGTGATGGGCTGGGCCGGCATTGCTTTGAAACCTTCTACGGTTCTTGTTTTCAGTGTTGCACTGGGTATCGCCATTGACGTGACCATACGCTTCCTGGTCAATTTTAAGCAGGAACTGATGTACCATGAGCACAGCACATCTGCCACACTGGTACAAACCATCCGGCATACAGGCATTAGTATTCTCTATACTTCTATGGTACTGATTGCCGGTTTCATCATTTTCTGCTGGAGTGATTTTGGTGGAACCAAAGCACTGGGTTGGTTGACTTCTCTTACACTCGTAGTGGGCACCCTGACCAACCTGGTTTTATTACCCGTGTTGATCTTAAGTATTGCGCCCGGCGGGAAAAAGAAATAAATAAATACCGAATTACTTCAGTACCGATGCCAACACTTTTTCCAGGTCATCGCCCCGCAATTCCGCAGCGATGATCTTTCCGTTCGGATCAATCAGAACGTTGTAAGGTATACCCTGAATCTGATACAGGGGCACTACTATGCTCTCCCATTGCTTCAGGTCACTTACATGGGTCCAGGTCAGGTTATCTTCTTTGATAGCAGCGAGCCAATCTGATTGATCAGCATCCAGTGATACGCCAAGAATCGTGAAATTCTTGCCGGAGAATTTTTTGTAAGCAGCTACTACTACCGGATTTTCTCTTCTGCAGGGACCACACCAGCTGGCCCAGAAGTCTACCAATACATATTTGCCACGAAAGCTTTTCAATGAGATCATTTTTCCAGATGGATCTGGTAATGAAAAGTCGGGCGCTTCTGTGTTGACAGAACTTTCTTTTGGTGCAGGTGCCTGGGTGGTTTGGCTGAGTAGCTTCTTAACCCGTTGCAATCCCCTATGGTCGGGATATTGATCCAGACTCAGTTTTGCCAGTTGTTGTAACTCCTCCCGCTTCATCGTTCGCGTGGCAATTCCGATAACGTACATGCGGGCAGCCGGACTGCCGGAGCTCCTTATAAATTTACTGATTAGTTCATTCATGTCACCAATACGTCGATCGCGCTCCTGCGCGCAAGCGACCTGCATACTATCGGAAGTGGTTGATTTCTGTAAGGAATCTAACCGAATGAAGCAGGCTGCCAGTCCCGAATCTTGCTGGCGATAATTTTCAAATAAAGTGTGTAGTTGGTCGCTGGCTGTTGAGCCCTCTACTTTATAGTGGGTATAATCTTTCAGGTCAGCAACTAATTTGATATTATTATTATCATTGATGATAATAAAATCAATACCACCTTCGATGGCCACCCGGTAAAGTCCTTCTTCCTTTCCTACACCCCGCAATACAAAATTACCTCGCTTGTCGAGCGTGGCAGAATCGATGGTGAGGGGCTGTTTATCTTCTATGCTCAGCTCCTGTAAAATGATTTTCTGCTGATTGGCATTTTTTAATTGGCCGCTTACTGTGAATGCGCCAAATTTTTTTTCCTTACAGCCCAAGGCCATTAAGAATGCCAGTAAAATGAGTGTCGATTTTTTCATGTGTGAAGGGTATGGGTGGTTGACTATTTATTAAGTTGTTCTTCTAATAAGCGGGTCACTGCTTTTGGGTCTGCTTTTCCGGCACTTAATTTTTTTACTTCTCCCACAAACAAGCCGATCAATCCCTTTTTTCCTCTACGATATTCCTGCACTTTGTCGGGCATTCGCTGCAGTACTTCTTCAATCCAGCCTGTTAAAACTGATTCACCGGCTGTTTGCATCAGGTTCATTTCGTTTGCCAGCTCACGTGGATTTCTGTTTGTGCTGATAACAGCAGGTAAAAGTTTGGTAGCCGCCAGCGAGAAATTCAATTCACCTGTTTCTACTAATTGGATGATATCCGCTACATCTGCTGGTGAAACCGGCATCGATGCAAAATCCGTCTGGTTCTCATTCATCCATTGTTTGAGCGGGCCCAGCATCCAGTTGGCTATGGCTTTGGTGTGCGGACAAATCAATCTTGTTGTTTCAAAAAACTTTGCTGTATGCGCATCTTCGCTCAGCTGTCGGGCATCATAGGCAGTAAGTCCCTCAATTTGCAAAAATCTTTCTTGCAGTTGTTGTGGTAATTCCGGCATCGCTGCTTTTGTGCTCGCCAAAAACGCATCTGAGATTTCAAATGGCGCCAAATCCGGATCGGGGAAGTAGCGGTAGTCATTCGCTTCTTCTTTATTGCGCAGCGAAAAAGTAGTTTCCGAAGCTGCATCAAAGCTCCGGGTCTGTTGTTGTATGGTATCCCCCTGCTGTAATAATTTTGTCATTCGGGTAATCTCGAACTCGATGGCTTTTTTCAGGTGACGAATCGAATTCAGGTTTTTCACTTCAACTTTTGTGCCAAGTGTTTTCGTACCTGCCGGACGGAGTGAAATATTGGCATCACAACGAAGACTTCCTTCCTCCATATTGCCATCAGATACTCCCAGCCATCGCACCAGTTTTCTGATTTCAGTCAAAAACTGGGCGGCTTCTTCTGCAGAGTACAGATTCGGTTCCGTTACTATTTCAACCAGGGGTGTTCCCGCTCTGTTGAGGTCAATGTAGGTGCGGCTTGGGTGCTGGTCATGCAGACTCTTTCCGGCGTCTTCCTCCAAATGGATGCGATTCAACTCTATTGATCGAGTTCCGGATGATGTGGTAATCATTATATTTCCACCCTTGCCTATTGGACTGGTATGCTGCGATATCTGATAGCCTTTGGGCAGATCCGGGTAGAAATAGTTTTTTCGGGCAAAGTAATTGTTGCGCTCGATGGAACAATTACACGCAAGTCCGAGCTGGACGGCCAGCGCCACAGCCTGTCGGTTTGTTTTGGGTAAGGTACCCGGATGTGCCAGTGAGATCGCGCTTACCTGCGTATTCGGCTCCCCACCAAAAACGGAACTGTCACCACAGAATAATTTGCTATGGGTAGATAACTGGGCATGAATTTCCAGACCGATTACCACTTCATATACAGGGGATGGCGCCATACTTCACAAAATTAGCCATCCTTGCTCACTCCCTGCGCAGAAAACACTTGAATTATCATAGTCCCATCACTTTCTGCATATCCTCCTTGGAAATCATCAGCATACCTGCCGGTTCCAACCGTCGAAACAGTTGTTTCCAGTTCTTATCACGGACAAAAATCTTCTTCAGCATGGGGAGTGCTTTCGCTACTTGCTTATTGTTGCAAAGCGCAACTGCTGTCCAGAATTGCATTTCCAGGTTATTGGGGAATAACTGCATGGCTGCATTGTATTCGTTCATGGCCTCTGTAATGTCTTTCTTCTCACTGGCAAGGTTGAGGTTATTCAGCTTCTCATAGGCGAGGTCTCCACTGTTCATGTGATCATATGCCAATTGCATGTTGTATAATCGCCGTAATTCTTCCAAGGGTTGGGGCGCATCATCGACCCTCAAATCGACTATGGTTTTATCCCAGGGTAGCATGATACGGCCGGGCACAACCAGGAGGGCTGCTGATTGCATACCCCGAATATCGCCACCCGCTGCTTGAGCCGCTTCCAGTGATAACAGTATACGTTCCACGAAGGGTAGTTGCTCACTCATCATAAAGGCTTTCTTCATGAATTCACACACCGAATCGCCTAGCATCATGTTACTCTGTACACTGAAATTCTTTCCCTTGGCATGCTTGGCTACCTGAATACATTTTGACCCCGTATGTACCGCTACATTTCCTTTTGTGTCGAGAATGGCTACTTGTCTCATTTCTCGTGAACTATCTATTTTCAACAGACTATCCAGTGCCTGCTGCGGTGTGTAGCCCTTCCTCAACATGGATAAGGCCATCGGGCCATAAGATTTATTGACGAAAGACTGGGTAGCCACTACACCAACACCTGCTTCTGCCCAGGGAACCAGGGTTCCTACACTGAACCAATGGCTTTGAACAGCTACTGCCATATCTCCGGTTTTTTCATCCCGGGCGACAATCGAATAAGTATGTGCCAGCGGTTCTTTTTTCAGATAGACCTGCGCTGAAAGAGTTATGCCGGAAAGTAGTAGCAGGAGAAGGAAACTGATATTTTTTTTCATAATGAGCCAAATAAATTCGATGTTGAAATGTGATACATTCTATAAACGTTACATCTCTCTCTACATTGTATGGCTCAAAAAAAGGAAGGGCATGTCGTTCAGACATACCCTTCTACAGATTGTTTCTTCTAATTAGGTTGTGTCAGAGATCTGCTGTCTTTAGTTTTTTGGGAAACTTTAAATCAGCTTCCATTTTTTTGCCGGATCTTTCGAACACCACCTTCCAGTTGTCTCCCTCCTTTAGGTTCGATTTCAGGTTCCTTACATCATCTACATCTTTCAGGTCTTTCCCATTAATACTGAGTAATAAATCATCCTTTTGCAGTCCTGCTTTTGCTGCCGGCGTGTTTTCTTTTACTGAGGATACTTCAACCCCCCGACCTTTTTCAGTATCCATTAAGATCAGACCCAGGTTGGGTTTGGCCCCCCCGTTCCGATCTAACAGATCCCACAAATTTCCATCACGAAAAAATTGCATCTCTATTGTTTCTGGTAATTTTCTTTCAGCAGGCTTATTAGGGGCCAGCTTCGCCGAAATGGTTTTGGCTTCACCATTGCGGAGATAGTCAATGTTGATTTTATCTCCCGGCTGGTATTTGCCTACTTCTTTATAGAGATTTTCCGGATTGGTAATGTTATAACCATTGATGGCAGTAATGATATCATCTTTTTGAAGCCCGGATTTTTCGGCGGGTGTACCTGCATTCACTTCAACTATGCGCGCCCCTTTTTCATCAATTTCTGTTGCCACACCCAGAAATGCCTTGTTTTCTTCCGGCAGGTCGAAATTGGGCATCCTGTATTGGGGCTGCCTGTTTAATAACCTTTCTTCCAGGTTTCTTAGTTGTTGTTCGGGTGATTCGTTGCGATTTTTCTTCCAATCGATTTTCATTTGACCGGGCTCGAGCATCGTGATGGTGGTATCGCCATCACGTATGATAAGGATTTTGGAGGGACCCTTGGGGCCACCTGGCGGGAGTGGAGGCAATGGTGGTTGTGCAGCGGTAGTCATTGTAACCATTACCAGGGTAATGGGCAGTAGGTTAAGAAGGCGCATAGTGGTTGGTTTTTAATGTACGAAGTATTTAGTACATCAAATCTAGGACATTTACAATGTACGAAGCCTTTCGGATTTGTTAAAATTTTGGAAAGGATTAGGTTAGTCCAGCTTGCTCCGAATGGAATGGATTACTTCTTCCAGACGCCCTGCATCTTGTCCACCAGCAGTCGCAAGGGTAGCTACCCCACCACCCCCTCCTTTAATCAGAGGGGCAACATCTTGTTTGATTAGGCGGGCGGCATCTAAATTTCGGCTGGTAACAGTTGACTCATCGATCATAATCGCTACCTGTGCCTTACCATCTATATGGGCGGCCAATACGACCAGATAATCTGTTAATTGGCCTTTGAGCTGGAAGCAGATCTTTTTCAGGGCATCGGCCTGACTAATTTCTACTACAGCACCTATGAAAGTAGTACTACCCACTTGAACCCCCTGTTGCAACAATTGGGGTACCAGTTGATTGAGCTGGCGGGCTTCAAAGCCTTCGATTTTTTTCTTGAGTTCGGTATTTTCCTGTTGTAATTGTTGTACGGCGCGTAAAACTTCAGCTGGGTTTTTCAGGGCTGCCTTGATTTGTTCGAGGGTGGTTGCTTCCTCGTTCATAACCTGAAGGGCTGCGCTACCGCTGACTGCTTCTATTCGCCGAACACCGGCAGCAATAGCAGATTCATGTCTGATCTTGAACAACCCCATTTCACCTGTTCGGTTCACATGCGTACCTCCGCACAATTCAATGGAGAAATGAGGGTCCATGGTTACCACCCGCACTCTTTCTCCATATTTTTCTCCAAATAATGCCATGGCGCCAACTGCCATTGCCTGGTCTTTCTCCATTTCCTCAATTTGTACAGGCATATTGATTCTGATCTTTTCATTTACCAGCGATTCGATGCGTGCAATTTCTTCCGCGCCGATTTTGCTGAAGTGAGAAAAATCAAATCTTAATTGTGACTCGTTTACAAGGCTACCTTTTTGTGCCACATGGTGACCGAGCACTTGACGAAGGGCAGCATGCAGCAAATGCGTGGCACTGTGATGCACTGTGGTCGATTGGCGGCTGATCGTATCAACCGCTGCCAGCACAGTCGCCTGTGGATTGACAGGTAACTCCTCTGTGATATGCAGTGTGAGGTTATTCTCCTTCTTGGTATCTATTACCTGAATGATATCTTGTCCGAAAGTTAAAGTCCCGCGGTCACCTACCTGTCCGCCACTTTCAGCATAAAAGGGGGTAGCTTCCAGCACCAGCTGATAAACTTCTTTTCCTTTGGCTTTTACTTTTCTATAGCGAACCAATTGAGTAGGCAGAGTCAGGGTATCATATCCAACGAATGCAGAAACGGCATCTGCTTGCAATACGACCCAGTCTTCTGCATCCATCTGCGTAGCTGCACGACTGCGATTTTTTTGTTGCTGCATTTCCTGCTCAAATTCCTGCTCATGAATGGTTCTTCCCTGCTCGGCAGCAATGAGTCGGGTAAGATCGGGTGGAAATCCGAAGGTGTCGAATAATTCAAAAACCAGCTTGCCGGGAATTTGTCCTGCATGTCCGGCCAGTATATCATCCATTCTTTTTAAACCTTTTTCCAACGTACGCAGAAAAGCTTCTTCTTCTTCACGAATTACTTTGGCTACAAAGTCCTGTTGCTGTATCAATTCGGGAAAAACATGCTCAAACTGATTGGCCAGCAAGGGAACCAGCTGATATAGCAAGGGGCGCTGATAATGAAGACAGGAATAGTAGTAGCGAACAGCTCTGCGCAGAATTCTTCTAATCACATAGCCGGCACCGGTGTTGGAAGGTAATTGTCCGTCTGCGATGGTAAATGAAATAGCACGAATATGATCTGCCAATACCCGAAAGGCAACGGCCTCTCTGCTGTCACCGGCATCATAGGTTCGCTGGGTAATTTTTTCTGCCGTTGCAATGGTTCCGCTGAAAACATCGGTATCATAATTACTTTGTTTACCCTGAATTACGCGCACGAGTCTTTCAAAACCCATTCCGGTATCAACGTGTCGCATGGGTAAGGGCTGCAATGTGCCATCTTTGAGTCGGTTGTATTGAATAAAAACATTGTTCCAGATCTCTATTACCTGCGGATGGTCTTTATTCACCAATTGGCTGCCCGGTATTTTTTTTCTTTCTTCATCAGGCCGGCAGTCCACATGAATTTCTGAGCAGGGTCCGCATGGTCCGGTATCGCCCATTTCCCAGAAATTATCTTTTTTATTGCCGAATAATATTCTTTCCTCGGGAACCAGTTTTTTCCATTCTGCCAAAGCAATGGTTGAAGGGGGTATTCCTTCGGCCGAATCACCTTCGAACACGGTTACGTATAGCCGGTCTTTATCTAACTGATATACTTCTGTCAGTAACTCCCAACTCCAGGCAATGGCTTCGGCTTTGAAATAGTCACCAAAACTCCAGTTACCCAGCATTTCAAACATGGTGTGGTGATAGGTATCGACACCTACTTCTTCCAGGTCGTTGTGTTTACCGCTTACACGCAGGCATTTTTGGGTGTCGGCTACCCTGGCATAAACTGGTTTTTTGTTGCCCAGGAAATAGTCTTTGAACTGATTCATCCCGGCATTGGTAAACAGCAAGCTGGGGTCATCTTTTACTACAATGGGGGCAGAGGGTACAATATGGTGCTGTTTGGACTTAAAAAAGTCTAAAAAGTGTTGTCTGATCTGGGCACTGGTCATCATCCGAGAAAAGTTTACGCTTCCTGTTAGGCCGTTAGAAACTATATTTGGGGCTGTTTTTGGTAGGCAAAGGTAAGGAATTGAAGCGGGAGAAAGCTGTCCCAAGTGGAAGGCTGCTCTCAAATCCGATGTTTTAGTTCCTGATGCTGCTCAAAGGGCTATTGACGCATGAAAAAGGTCAAATATTATTTCAATACCCACACGCTCCGGTATGAAAAACTGGAGACACCACTGCGTGTGCGGTTGTTACAGGTGCTGGGGTTCATTGCAGCTTCAATTGTGACCGGACTCTTGATCTATACCATTGCTTTTAGATATTTTGCTTCTCCCCAGGAAAAAATTCTTAGACAACAAAATGATGCGCTGCAGGAAAACTACGCTTTGTTGATGGAGCGAGTGAACCAACTGGAGTTGCAGATGGATGAAATTGAGAACCGGGATAACAATGTGTACCGCACCATATTTGGCGCTACGCCCATTCCCGATAGCGCGCGCGTTAAGGAGATGGAGCGACGCAAGGAAGTTAAGTTGGTACAAAGTATGAGTGAAAATGCATTGATAGAGGGCATCAATAACCAGCTCAATCGACTGGCCTTGCTGGAATCATACCAGATAAAATCATTTGATGAGATCACTCGCCTGGCGAAGAATAAGGAAATTTGGCTGGCTTCCATGCCATCGATACAGCCGGTGAGCAATAAAAATCTTACCCGCATAGGTTCAGGTTTTGGATATCGTATTGATCCGGTATATAAAGACCGTCGGCAACACAAAGGGATTGATTTTGCTGCCCCCATTGGAACACCGATATACGCCACGGGTGATGGCAGGGTGGTGGATGCCGGTTTCAGTACCGGTGGTCATGGAAATAGAGTAGTGATTAATCATGGATTTGGATATCAATCCTTGTACGGACATATGTACCGCATCAAGGCAAGGGTCGGAGATCAGGTGAAGCGGGGTGAAGTGATCGGGTATGTGGGTAGTACCGGAAAAAGTACGGGACCGCACGTACACTATGAAGTACTTCATAATGGAGTACAAGTAGATCCGATTTATTTTTTCTATAACGATCTGAGTCCGGCGCAGTTCGATCGGATATTAAAGCTGGCAGCGACCAGTAACCAGAGCATGGATTAATTGTTGGCGAACAAAATAATGTTCGAATTGTAAATAGTTGAAATAAGAAACCAGTGGAACCCGGCATCAGAAAATACCTGATTCGAATTTTGAACACCCTCGGCATCGGTCTCCTGTGGATGGCTATCAATTCCACGGCCGGCATCATGTTCGGTTATGGGTTGGTAGAAGACAGTTTCCGCATGGGAAATGTAATATTTTATAGTTGGTTTTTCCTGAGCATGCTGCTGTTCTCCTGGTGGGTGTATCGCATCTGGCGCACCCCAATTTCTTATGAGGAATAAAATTTTCTATTCTTTTGATACTTCTCTAAACGATGCTGATCCGGGACTGTGGTATACTATGTGAACCTTAGTCATGGCTGGAGGGGATTCTTGTCCGTTGTACACAGGCACTTTAATGAAGGAAGTTTTGTGGTTTAGATAGTCAATGAGAACCACCCAAATTCCATCTCTGCGACAATATGCATGTGGTTTACTGATGTTCACAAAAAGCAACAAATAGTGAATAGGAAAAATAGGCGATTGTGAAAAAGTATATGTACTTACTACCCGCTGATCTTGTATTTTAAATTGAGAGAAATAAAATCAAGTTCTTAATAATTTGTAACAACGAAAGTGATGGACTGTTTTTGCCGAGACTTTACTTTTGACAAACCTTGAAAAGCAGGAATCCATTTTGTTCCTTTTAGAAACATTCTTTTCGCTTCTTCGGCAGTTCCGTATCCCGGATCATTGTCAGCTTTTACATCACTGACAGTGCCGTCCCTGTTAACGATGAATGAGACAACGACTGTATATCTTCCAGGAAATGCCTTATTCTTAACTGTTATATCTCTATCCAGGTTCTGCCCCAGGTATCTTGCCCAACCCATCACCCCACCCGGAAAACTTGCCGGCGTCTCAACAATAGTATGCACCGTATCAGCGGGATCATGGAGTGAAGATGAAACAGAATCTATTTTCGTGGTTATTTCTATAGCCCCTTTATTGCCCTTTTTCCCATATTTTAAAGTTGCCTCTTCCGGAGTTAAAATTTTTACTTCATCTATCTCTCTGGACATAATTGACTCAATGAACTTTGGGCTTTTTGTCTCCTTTCCATCAATAAAAATTGTTTTTTCATTGTTTGTCAATACATCATTCATGCTGAGAGGAGGTGGAGGTTTCGTCGTGTCTATTCCTGCCGGAAAAAAATTGTCTGATGAAAAATAGATTTTTCTCTCTATTCTTTTATTCGCATGTGTGGTCAATGAAAAAATCGAAAAGATAAAGAGTAGTATGGTGGGTAGTATTAATCGCTCAAAAAAACTAAATCTTGTGCATTCGAATGTTCTAGACATAGAAAACTATTTAGATCATTTTATTATTCAGGCACCAGTTAAATGAAAGAAACTGTTAAGGTAAATGTTGAATAAAAGATAATTTTTATCGGCTATCCTTCCCTAATTAATTTTTTCCATCCAGTATCACCGGCGTCTTTCCTCCATTCATAATAATCACCTTGGAATTGGGTGAAGTCATCAATCCTTTCAGTGCCTGTATCTGTTCATACTGTAATTGCTTATCACCCAGTCCGGAACTGATGATGCGCTGATAGTCAGCGATACCCTGTGCTTCCACCCTTTTTCTGTCTGCTTCTTGTTTTTCTTTTTGCAAAACAAACTCCATTTTCTGGGCATCCTGTTCAGCTTTGATCTTTTCTTCTATCGATCCTTTCACGGTTGTGGGCAGGGTGATGTTGCGTACCAAAAGCTGTTCAAGTATGATTCCGCGCTTCTTGAAATCATCTTCGATGCTCTTGAAGATCTTGGACTGAAAAACATCGCGCTTAGTAGAATAAAGGTCAACAGCTGTAAAATAAACTGCATTGTCACGCATCTTGGTCCTGGTCAGTGGACGAATGATTTTATTCTGGTAGTCTACCCCCGTCTCTCTTACCAATCGGGGAGCTTCCGAAGGAAGCAGTGAATATAAGACGGTGAGGTCGATGGTTACTTCCAAACCATCGGCAGTTAATACACGAATGGCATCATCTCCCTCTTTCTCTCCTTCATCATGCACGCCACTCATCGTATAGTTCTGTGTTTTGATATCCAGTTCCAATACATCCATCAATGGATTGATAAGGTTAAGTCCACTTGGTAATACTTGCGTTTGTACTTTACCAAATAAGGATTGCACACCGACTTTGCCGGCATCAATTTGTTTTACGCTCGACCAAAGTAATCCGAATATACCCAGTACAAGCCCGCCCCAAAAAAGTCCATTGCCTAAGGCACGCAATTCTTCATTTCTATTTTTAAGTGTTCTGCCAATTAACACGAGTATAAGGCCAATAATCAGGAGTATCATTTTTATGAATTTTAAATGTCTTACAAAGATAGTGTCAGCTGGTGTGATCGGAAATTATCTTCCATGTGCCATTGATTTTTCTGAACCAAAGGGTAAAATAGCCAGTTGGGCGGTCATTCCTCCGCGTAAGCACAAATTGTCCCAAAACAAATCCATGATCTGTGCCCACACTTCTGAGTGATAGCAGGTTGAAATGTAACTTGCCCATAGCCATGGTGTCAGGATAATTTTTGTGATAGTTGGCAAGTGTAGCTGCATAGCCATATACCGGCCCGTTCTTGCCTACAAACAACAAACTATCACTATTCCAATAGCTTTGCATAAAACCATCAATGTTACCCTTGTTCCAGTCTTTTTCCTGCTGCTGCAGGATGCGCCTGGCTGCCTGTTCAAATGATTCCTGCGCACAAATCGGCAGATAAGCGGAAAGAAAGAGAAGGAGGAGTATTTTTTTCATACACTGGATTGTACAGTAAAGTACATCAATTTTAGGCAGTAACATCCAGTCCTGGGCCTTATGAGGAATTTGACCGGGTAATTCAGAGCCGGTTCTTACCTTCAGGTGAATGAAATGATATGTCCTACCTCCTTCATTTGAAAAAGGATCCTATACTGGCACCGCTGTTGCGAGACAACAAAAAGCTTACACCCATCAAGCGGAATATCCCTGCCTATTTGATGTCTGCGATTGTAAGTCAGCAACTGAGCACCCGTGTGGCAGCCGTCATCTGGCAGCGCATCTGTGCAATCTATGGGGGGCGAACACCCCGACCGGAAGAAGTTGTGACAACGCCTGATGCGCTCTTGCGTGCGGCCGGATTAAGCAACTCGAAAACCTTGTATCTCAAGGAAGTGGCGCGGTATTTTATGGAATACCCGTTGAGTCCGGCTCAGGCTGCCCGTCAAACAGATGAACAATTACTGCTGCAGTTGACGGCCATCAAAGGGGTAGGCACCTGGACCGTACAGATGTTTTTAATGTTTGGGCTGGCCAGGCCCGATATTTTTGCTCCCGGAGACGGTGGCATCCAGTCTGCCATGATTCGTCTGTATAACCTGCAACACCTGAATAAAAAGGAGCTTGTACGTGAAATGGAGCTGATCGCTGAAAACTGGCGCCCCTATCGCACGTATGCCTGTCTTCACTTGTGGGATTGGAAAGACGGAAAATAAAATGTTGGCAGCTTGTTAAAGAATTTTTGAGTGGGGGGCGATTAAACTTGTTTAAATGGGAGCGGTCTAAATTTACAGGAGAGCCGACTTAAATGAAATCCATGCATCCTGAAGATTCTATTTTGCTGCAGTGGTACGATGAACCCGCAACGCGGGAAAAGGGCTTTACGGCACTGGTAGCTAAATACCAGCAACCTTTGTACTGGCATGTAAGAAGAATGGTCATTAACCATGCCGATGCAGATGATGTTTTACAAAATATATTCCTCAAAGTATGGAAGGGACTGGCAAATTTCAGGGAAGAAAGCAACCTGTATACCTGGCTCTACCGCATTGCTACCAATGAGTCACTTAGCTTTCTCGCAAGGGAAAAAAGAAGGGGGGTGGTGAATATGGATGAAGAAGGGGTTAATCCGGCAGCACAGGCGCAGCTGAAAGCTGACCCGCATTTTGATGAAAAAAAATTAGAATGGAAATTACAAATGGCCATACAGCAATTGCCTGAAAAACAAAGAGTTGTTTTTAACTTGCGGTATTTCGATGAAATGGGTTACCGGGAGATGAGTGAGGTATTGGCAACCAGTGAGGGGGCCCTCAAAGCCAGCTACCACCATGCCGTAAAAAAATTGGAGGAATCGCTGCGGAATAGTTAAACTTATGTCCCGCCCAGTCGTCTAAACTAGTTGATATGGAACAAAGAGACCACATAGTAGAAGAACTAAAAGCATGGGCTCCCGATGCCCGCTGGCCCGGCAAGGATATGCCTTTTCATGTTCCCGCCGGCTATTTCGAAGCCCTGCCGGAAAAAATACTTGAGCAAACAGCTCTCTTTTCTTTGGTTGGGACAGATCATCCCTATGAAGTTCCTGCAGGTTATTTTGAGCGATTGCCAGAGCAACTGCTGGCTCGCACCAGAAACTTATCTGCTGAAGAACCAAGCTCCTCAGGAAAAATAGTGTCCCTCTTTTTCCGGAAGATTATGCCTTATGCCGCAGCCGCCCTCTTGGGAGGTGTTTTGGTAACCGGCGCTTTTATTTTTACAGATCAACGTCGCGGGGGTAGCCAGGCTTCAACCGAATTATCAAATATTACCGCTTCTCACACCGTTCTATCTCCGGAAAACGATTTATATCAGGATATTTCAAGAAAAATGCAGTCACTGAGTGATGATGAAATCAATCGCTACCTCGAGGAGAATACTTCCACAGAAACACTGGAGTGGCAGCCGGAAGAACTTAATTGATTATATGCAACAGACTATACGAACATACTTTTTCAAGCAGCTACTGATACCGGCACTTCTGCTGGTGGGGGTGACTGTTGTCAATGCGCAGAGAATCCCTCAGGGCGACCGGATGGCAAAGATGCAGGGACTGAAGATCGAATTCATCAACCGCTATCTGAAACTGACCTCTGCTGATTCTGGTTTTTGGCAGGTATATTACCCCTATGTAGGTGAGATCAGACGGGCTAAATTTAATAGTACAGATGACGTGATTATGGCGGAAGAGCAGATTCTGGCCATTAGAAAAAAATATCAACCTGAGTTCAGGCGAATCCTGGGTTCTGAGGAAAGGGCTCAGAAAGTCTATACCATTGATCGGGAATTTGCTAAAATGGCCCGGGAGGAAATGCAAAAGAGATCAGGTCGATTGAGACAACAATAATATTACCGGGCATACAAAGGGGTTTGTATATCATGGTAGAATAGAAAGGTTCTGTGGTCGGCTGCTGCTTCCTCCCACCATTTTTTTCTTAGTTCCATGGCCTTTCTGCCATCGAGATCATATTTAGCGATGAACTTATTTTTCAATTGGTGTAACTGGGGTGCTTCATCGCCGCCGAAAAAAATAATTTTTCCAGCTGTATGAATGCTGAATACTTGGTGGTATTTGCTGTGGCCGCCACTCACTTGATAATGTATCGACTGATCTATCCATCCTTCATCATTTTCCAGCCAGCAGACGCGGCTGTATTCCTCTAATAGTTGAACATATTCCTGCTGGTAGGAGGCCGATGTATTACTTATGGCCAGCTCAAATTCTCTGCGCTGACAATAATAGGTGGCATAGGGGAAACTGATAAAACGTTCGGTGCCATTCTTACTGAGAAAACTGATCCCCCCTGCATGATCACGGTGTAAATGACTCAATAATACCTTGGTAACTTTATAAGGTTCAATACCGGCTTGCTGCAAATTGTGGTGAATGGCAGGTACCCCCGCTTCATCACAAAAACCCAGTCCGGTATCCAGGAGTATCACATCTTTTTCTGTAACGACGGCGAAGGGTTGTATTTCAACCAAAAGACTGCCCCTGCTGCGTTCTTTCAAAACATCTTCCCCTACTGTAAAAGGAATAAATTGTTTGGTGGCATCAATGGTAAAACTGCCTTCTGATAGGGGTATGATTTGCATGGTGCAAAGCTACTGCTTGACTGCCTTTATCGCAACACCATTTGTCTGTCTGCGTCGAGCCGTAGTAAAATGAACAGTAAAATGGTAAAAGTCAACAGTGAAGATCCTCCATAACTGATCAGCGGAAGGGGGATACCCACAATTGGAAAAAGTCCAATGGTCATACTCACATTTACGGCAATATGGAAAAAGAATATACTCGCAACGGAATACGCATAAACCCTACTGAAAGTACTTCGTTGTCGTTCTCCCATTTGTATCATCCTGAACAATAGAAAAAGATAGAGCCCCAAAAGCAGCAAGCAACCCACAAAACCAAAAGCTTCTCCCAGTGAAGTGAAAATAAAATCAGTATGCTGGGCGGGCACATATTTGCCCCGTGTTTGCGTTCCTTTCAGGAATCCTTTTCCAAAGAATCCTCCTGAGCCAATGGCGATTATACTCTGCCGCACATTGTAATCGTCGGGCTTTTTGATGCTTTTGTCTTTTGCCTTTTTGGCTGATTTTTTATTCAGACTACAGTCATAATCTTTTCCTACCATGCTATAGATGCGCGTGCTTTGATAGCATTCCAGCACATGATTGAATATATAGGGAACCAGTAATCTTTGTGTTCCAACGCATAAAACCCAGGCCGCAGCTACAATGGTAATGATGCGTTTGTTTCTGCGGATGGCTTTTCGCAGCGCATATAAAATGATAAGTGCCAGCAGGGTGAGTATACCGGCCAACAGATTTGGTTCAATAATGAGAGAAGCAATCACCATTACCCCAAAGGAAATCGCGATGACCAAAATTTGGGCAGGCATACCTTCACGATACATCGGGATGAGGAAAGCAGTATATACCAGTGCTAAGCCTAATTCATGTTGTAAAACCGACAATACTGCCGGTAGCAATGCAATGGCAGCAGCTAATAATTGCGAACTTATTTTTTTAAAGATGGTTTCCGGACGTGACAGGTATTTCGCCAATGCCAGTGCAGCAAAAATCTTACACAATTCGGCCGGTTGCAAATTAAAGCCCCCGCCCAGTGGTATCCAACTTTTAGAGCCATTGATGTTCTTGCCAATCACAAAAGTAGCCAGCATGAGAAGTATGCCTGTGATATAACTCAGATTGGCTAGTGCAGTGAACAATTTACTATCGGTCAGCACGATGAACATCCCAATCACTGCACAGAAGCAGGCGAAAAGAATTTGCTTGCTATAATTGGTTTTTCCATTGAAGAACGTTCCTGCCAAGCTATCTCCGGTTCGGTATTCGACCATAAATATGCACAGGATGCCGATAGCAACCAATGATCCGTACAACCAGACAATTGTCCAGTCAATTCCTTTGGCGAGTGTATTGTTTTGTGATGATGCCATATCAGGTGGTCAATATCTTTTTTCTTTTTTCCGCTGGTACAGGTAATAGGCCCTCACCGGTCTTATGTTTTTTTGCAGGGAGTGCAGGAGGCTGTTTTTCATCCACAGGTGTTGCATGAGTTGCAGTAGTGACTTTTCCCAGTGCTGCTTTTTTTATTTCTCTTTCCTCTCTTTCCAGCTTTCTGCGCAATGAATCATTTTTGTTCATCTCCTGCCGCATCAGTTTAGGAATCAGATTTTTATTCACCATCATTTCATATTTGTCCTTCCTCGCTTTGCCAGTAATGGAATCTTTCAGGTATTTTTCCATCAACAGGCTGGCGATGGGCGCAGCTGCCCAGGCACCTTGCCCTGCGTTTTCACATATCACTGCAATAGCAATTTTTGGATTGTCTTTTGGGGCGAAGGCACTGAAGAAGGAATGGTCTTGCTGTTTTTCTACGCGACCATTTATATTAGCATAATTTTCAACGGTGCCGGTTTTTCCGCAGACAACAACACCCGGAACAGCCGATGCAGCTGCAGTTCCTATTTCCATTACTGCCTGCAGAGCATTCTGCTCTGCTTCAAACACCTGTGCGGGGATGCGCTTATCTGCCCATCTTTTTACTTTGAATGATTGTAATAGTTCATCGGTATCCCCCCCTTCGATAGAGTCTATAATATGGGGTGTATAAAACCAGCCCTTATTTGCAATGATGGCCATAACATTTGCCATCTGTAACATAGTTGTATTCACTTCGCCCTGACCAATTGCATTCGATATGATATTGCAGGGGAAGAAGCGATTCCCCTTATTCTTTTTTCTGTAGTAAGCTGAGGTTGGCAAAAGACCACCTCTTTCAGAGGGTAGATCAATGCCCAATCTCGAACCCAATCCGAAAGAACCGGCATATGTATTAAATACATTCAGGGCACTATCGGTTGTTTTGTACCTGGGTTGATCTAGTAATCTTTTAAAAACCGTAGAGAAATAACTATTGTCACTATGTGCCACCGCTTCTTTGAAGGCAAATGTGCCCTTATCCAAACATTTTGGCTTACCGGTTCCACAGCCGGTGAAGAAGCCCGGACAGCTAACCGTGAATTTCTCGTCAATCACGCCTTCGGAAAGTCCAATGATACCAACGATGGTTTTGAAGGTAGAACCCGGTGAATAGTTATTTTGTATGGCCCTGTTATTAAAAGGTTTGCGTGGGTCATTCAGTAGTTCGGCAAAATGTTTTCTGCGTTGACTACCCGTTAGGTAGTTCGGGTCAAACGTGGGCGCGCTCACCATACATAGTATTCCACCGGTCTGCGGATCGATGGCTACCACACTACCTACTTTATTGGTCATCAACTCTTCTGCCATCTTTTGTAACTCTACATCGAGGGAGGAGAACATATTCTTTCCCGCGACTGCGGCCGTATCGTACATGCCCTTTTCATATTCCCCCTGCAGTCGGCTTTTGTTATCGCGTATATAGTTTTTTACACCCCGACGGCCCATCAGTACTTTTTCATAGGTTCGCTCCAGTCCGGTTCTTCCGGTATAGTCACCCATTTGGTATCCCTCGTCTTTATGAACACGCAGGAAGGTAGTATCTACTTCATCGATGTACCCCAGCAGATGGCCGGCAGCATGATAGGGATAGTTCCGCACAGATCGCTCATTCAAGGAAAATCCATTGAACTTGTAGAGATTTTCATTTAGTCGGGCGAACATTTCAGGAGAGAGCATGGGTTCAAAGATGCCGGGTCTCACCATGCCTGTTTTATTGATCACATTCCGCATCCGTTTCTTGTATTCAGAAGTATCAATTTGTAGCAAGGCGCAGAGTCCGGCCGTATCATTGCCCTTCGAGTCGGCGGGCACTACCAGCAGATCATAAATGATCATGTTCTCTAATATCGGTTTCCTCTTCCGGTCGAATATGATACCGCGATCGGGATAGATGATTTTTCGATAGACGGCATTGCTCTCTGCTGCCAGTTTATACTTGGGAGAAAAAAGTTGAAGATTAGCCAGCTGAATCACAATAGCCAGTACGACGGCTGCAAAAATGATTTGAATGATTTTACCCCTGCTTTGGTTGAATACCGACATGATACCTCTTTAGAAAATAATAAACCCGATGTACAAATTTGATGAAATGAACCTCATCTTTTATCAGTCCCCGAAAAAAAATTCTTTTTTCTACTTAATTGCCAGCCCTCAATCCTTCCCTGCGGGGAATCAATAGCTCAGCAATCAGTATCAGTAATAGACTGATGGCGGAAGTGCCGAGCACTTTGCCAATGAAATACAGGAAATGCCCAAACTGGAGCCACTCGATCAGCACCAGACAGCTGTGGTGAATCACGGTGAGAAGTCCGGCATACGTAATGTAGGGCACCCACCCCATTGTTTTATGACTGGGTTCCTTGTAACCGGCTTCCGCCGTTTCCTGCGCCAGCAGCAGCTGCAACAGAAAAGGACGCAGGAAAGCAATCAGCAGACAGGGGGAAGCATGCAGACCTGGCGTACCGGTAAAGTAGTCAAGTGATAATCCGAATAAGAATGCGACCAATAACAATGCTATTCGACTGATGCCAACAGGTAGCCAAAGAATAAAAAGAAAATATAAATATGGAACAATGAACTGATGTAGGGGCGGAATGGTATTCAGCACAAACACCTGCAGTAAAATCAGCAAGATAAAACGTAAGATATGTTTGATGATCGGATTCATTGTCTGACTGGGGTAGTTTGTTCAAGGTTCGTCTGTTCCTGAAAGAAAACATTGTCAATCAGGTAAACATATTGAATGCTGAAGAAGTTAACGGCAGTCTTGATGCGTAGCGTATAAAAATTACTTTCTGTATCAGAACCAATCTTGCTTACCGTACCAATTGGCAACCTGGGAGGGAAATTGGCAGAATACGTGCTGGTAAGAACAGTATCACCTGGTTTAATTGCCGAGCTCTTGGGAATATCGGTGAGGATGAGGTAACTCGGATCAGCTCCATCCCATTCTAAGCTTCCTGCCACACCATCTTTTTTCAGCATCGCACTTACCTTGCTCTTGCGATGCAGTAGACTCATGATTCGACTGATATTGGGTCCGACCTCTACCACCACCCCCACAATTCCTTGGGTGGAAGCAACTGCCATACCTTTTTTCACCCCTTGCAGGGCCCCTCGCTCAATCGTCAGATAATTATATTGAAGCGTTACCGTGTTACCTATGACATGAGCCGGCAAAAAGGTGAATTTTCTGGCTCTGCCGGATGAATCCCGCATCGTGCTGTCAGTCATCGTAATCTGTTTGGCAACTGTGTCGATGAAATTATCTTTTAACAGGTTGCGGAGTTGCGCGTTTTCTTCTGCCAACAACCGATTTGTTTCTCTTAGCGCAAAATATTGCGTCACACCGCTGTACTGTCGATTGATTCGACCGGTCACCTCATTCGCGGCAGTGGAGAAAAAAGTATCATGACTTTTACTACTCCTGCTCAATAATACGATGCAAACAATCTGCAACACCAGAAAGCTGATGAAGGTGAAATAGCGCTGTATGAAAAGAAAGATGTTTCTCAAAGCCCCTTACTGAATTATGGCACAATATACAAACGGAAAACGACAGCAGACGATTCTGTGAGCAGGTCACAACGGTGCTGCTTAACGCATGATGAATGGGAAGCGTTGGTAATTTTTCAGGGCAAGACCGGTACCACGTACTACACTCTTCAGTGGATCATCCGCAACGTGCACAGGCAATTTAATCTTGGCACTGAGTCGCTTGTCCAGTCCGCGCAGCAGTGCACCACCACCCGTTAGATACAGTCCTCTCTTGTAGATATCAGATGCCAGCTCAGGCGGTGTTGTTTCTAATGCTTTGAGTATGGCTTCTTCAATTTTAAAAATACTTTTGTCCAGGGCTTCCGCAATTTCCTGGTAGCTGACCATGATCTGTTTAGGAATACCGGTTACGAGGTCTCTTCCATTCACAGGAATATCATCCGGCGGATTATCCAGATCTTTTAAAGCCGCCCCCACATTTATTTTGATTTGTTCAGCAGTGCGTTCTCCAATCAGTAGACTATGATAACGCCGCAAAGCTTCCATGATATCAGCTGTAAATTCATCACCTGCAATACGAATACTCTGGTCACAAACAATACCTGCCAATGCAATGACTGTTATTCCGGTAGTACCACCACCAATATCAATGATCATGTTTCCCACCGGTTCTTCTACATCTATGCCTATACCCAAGGCAGCAGCCATGGGTTCATGAATCATATAGACTTCTTTCGCACCTGCCTGCTCGGCACTATCGCGCACCGCTCTTTTTTCAACCTCTGTGATGGAAGAAGGAATACAGATGACCATTCTCCATGCCGGTGGAAAAAGTGGCTTCTTCGGATAAATCATTTTGATCAGCTCCCTGATCATTAATTCAGCGGCATTGAAATCGGCAATTACCCCATCTTTCAAGGGACGAACTGTTCTGATGCTCTCATGAGTTTTTTCATGCATCAACAAAGCCTTTCTTCCTACCGCCAACACTTCTTTCATGTTGTTGCGGTTAAGGGCAATGATCGAAGGTTCATTCACCACAACTTCATCATTGTGTATGATTAGGGTATTCGCCGTACCCAAATCCATCGCTATTTCCTGTGTAAAAAAATTAAAAATCGACATGTTCTTTTCAGTATTCTCTGTTCTATTGTAGAATGAATACAAAGGTGATTGAAAATAACGGAATAACAAAGTGCAAACCCTTATTTTTCGGGCATTTCAGGCGATTGTTGTTTAGCCTGGAAATTCATACCCAATGTCTTTCCGGTAATACATGCCCTGGAAATGCATCTGCTTCAAAGTTGTAGTGGCATGCTGAACGGCTGAGGCAAGGGTCTCTCCAAACGCGGTCACGGCCAGCACCCTGCCACCCGCAGTCACGATGTCTTCTCCGATTTGCGCTGTTCCTGCCTGAAATACGAGTGCCTGGGTATCCGGCGGTAGTGTGTCGAGCCCCTCGATCTTTCTGTTTTTGGGGTAATTGCCGGGATAGCCCTCACTGACAGCCACGATGGTAGCACCTTTCTTGTCGAAGTATGCAATATTGGCATCCGCCAATGTACCATTGTCCATCGCTGCCAGCAGTGCGACTAGGTCGGTTTGCAGCAAGGGCAGTACAATCTCCGTTTCCGGGTCACCCATACGGCAGTTGTACTCAATCACCCAGGGTTCACCCCCCACATTCATCAGCCCAAAGAAGATAAATCCTTTATAGATAAGGTTTTCAGCCCGGATACCCGCAATGGTCGGCTCAATGATACGTTCCGTAACCTTTTGCATGAAAGCATCGTCAACAAAGGGTACCGGACTAATACAGCCCATGCCGCCGGTATTAGGGCCTGTATCGCCTTCTCCTACCCGCTTGTAGTCTTTCGCATGGCCAATGATCTGATAACTTTCCCCATCGGTCAGCACAAAAACGCTGACTTCAATACCCGAAAGAAAGGATTCGACCACCACCGTGTCGCCTGCCCGACCAAATTGTTGCTCACGGATCATTTGTTCGAATGCCTTGAGTGCCTCATCATGGGTGGCAGCCACTACCACCCCCTTCCCCGCTGCCAGACCATCTGCCTTAATCACCACCGGTAAGGGCTGGTGTTGAATATATTCTTTGCCCTCTTCGTAATTACCCGCGGTAAATGTGGCATAAGAGGCGGTAGGAATGCCATGGCGTTGCATGAATTGCTTGCTGAAAGATTTACTTCCTTCCAGTTGCGCCGCTGCGCGGGAAGGGCCTACCACTATGATATGGCTGGTAGCTTCATCCGCCTTGAAAAAGTCATAGATTCCATTCACCAGCGGTTCTTCCGGACCTACCACGAGCATATCAATACCTTTCTCAATGCATTCCTGCCTGATCGCAGAAAAATCATTGACACCTACCGGCAGGTTGGTGCCCAATGCCGCCGTTCCCGGGTTACCGGGCGCTATCCAGAGTTGGCTGCAGTGCGGACTGGCAGTTATTTTCCAGGCCAGCGCATGTTCTCGTCCACCCGATCCTAGTAGTAAAATATTCATTCCAAATCTGTTTGCCGCGAAGGTAATAAGGGTTGATGGATTGAAGCCCTGTTTATGCAGTTTCTTCCACTCCCACGTATCTTTTTTCCGGAAGGTGTCGGGCAATCAGCAGGAACAATACTGCATTCACTACCATGATACCCGTAAACAACCAGAAATAGCGGGCCCCCGTGTATTGCGCGAAAAATCCACCATTGGCAATGCTGTTGTTGACCAAACTAACGAAGATGTTCCCCAAGGAGATACCCAGCAAATAAAGGGCACTCATGGTACTTTTCATTGACTTGGGCGAATGGGTATAGGCATATTCCAGACAGGTTACAGATACCAGCACTTCCGCTGCGGCTAGCAGCAAATACGCCAGAATTTGCCACCATACGGATGGCTTATTACCGAGGTCAATTTCTTGCTGTATGAGGGCAATGATCACAAAGGAGGCGGCTGTTAAAAACAAGCCGGCACCAATCTTTTTTAATGGAGTAATGATGAACCCTGCTTTCTCCATGGCCGGAAATATCCAGTAAGTGAAAACCGGAATCAGGCTCAGCAAAAAGACTGGATTGAAAATTTGTACCGTCTCAGTCAGTAGCTCAATGCCAAAAATGCGGCGGTCTAACTTGGCGGCCTGTAATACCCACTCCGCCAGGTTTTGATCCCACAAAGCCCAGAAAACCGGCGTAAAGGCAAAGACCATTAAAATGCGGTAAACCGCCTGAACACCTTCTACTGCCTGCGCTGAAAAATGGTGCCTGTTTTGGATACGAACCCAAAAGCTCCCTTCATTCGCATTGGCTGCCTTCGATCGGAAAAGACTTCTATAACTTTCTACCAGCACTGCCCAGGTAATGGACATGAAATTCTCTCGCTTATAACCGGAGGGCGGAACCCGCACATATTTTTTTCTGCCCAGCCAGAAAATAAAAGTCGCCAGCACCATCAATACACCGGGTATACCAAAAGCCAGCTTGGGCCCCCAATGTTTATAGACCAGCGGAATCAAGGCGGTTGATACAATAGAACCCGAATTGATGGTAAAATAAAACCAGCCATACATCTTACTCAACAGGTGCTCATTCGACTTGTCAAACTGGTCACCAACATTGGCAGAAACGCAGGACTTAATACCTCCGGCAGCAACGGCAATGATGACCAGCCCCCAGGAAAACAAAGTCAGGTTATTGGTGTTCATCGCCAGCATCAGGTTGCCACAGGCATATAATATAGATACGTAGAGTATTACCTTGTACTTACCAAAAAACCAATCTGCCAGAATTCCTCCCACCATCGGCATGAAATAGGCCACAAATACGAAAAGGTGTGTGAGTTCATTCGATTTTGCTTCTGCCACAGTCTGCAAGGCCGGGTCGGCGGTAGGATTATAAAATTGCGCTACCAGAAAAGTGGTCATAATAGCACGGATGCCATAAAAGCTGAAACGCTCGGCTGCCTCATTACCAATGATGTAGGGAACCGCCGGCGGCATACCCGTTTTCTTCACTTCTTGCTGCAATTCACTCATATGTCGTATTTTGGGACTGAAAGATATCGGAAAGATACAGCGGAACTTTATTTTTACCGCTGGTGTTTTTCTTCCTGAAAAAAAACCTGCTATGGCATCAGAAAAAAAATCATTCCGGCCCTACATTGCGCCGGAATCTAACATGAAAGAACTAACCGTTAAGTCTATTTTAATGGGAAGTCTGTTTGGCGTCATCTTTGGTGCCTCTACTGTATACCTCGCATTAAAAGCCGGATTAACAGTTTCCGCCTCCATACCGATTGCCGTTATTGCCATCACTCTAGGACGTCGCTTGCTGAAAACGACCATCCTCGAGAATAACATCATTCAAACCACCGGCTCCGCCGGAGAGAGCATCGCTGCCGGTGTGGCATTTACCTTGCCCGGCTTCCTGTTTTTATCTTCCCCCACCAGTGCGGAATATTTTAATTACCTCACCATTCTGATTCTCGCCATAGTTGGGGGCTTGCTCGGAACCCTTTTAATGGTGCCCCTGCGCAAGGCCCTGATCGTTAATGAGCACGAAACACTGCCTTACCCCGAAGGAACCGCCTGCGGTGATGTACTGAAAGCGGGTGAAAAGGGGGGCGACTTTGCCAAAACAGCTTTCTGGGGATTGGGGGTAGCATTTGTGTATGCCCTGTTACAGAAAGTACTGCATGTGATCGCTGAAACACCCTATTATGCTACTCGGCAGGTAAATAAATTTTTCCCCTCTGCAAAAATTTCAGGCGAGATAACCCCCGAATACCTCGGCGTCGGCTATATAATCGGTTGGCGCATAGCCGGAGTGTTGGTAGCCGGTAGCGTACTGAGCTGGATGGTATTGATACCGCTATTGAGTACCCTGGTACCGGGAGAAGTGATTGCCACGCAACTCGCAAAACTTGGCTACCTCGCTGATATCACCCGTGCCGGTGGCAAGGGGGGATGGGATCCGATTACGAAAACTTTTGGTGATTATTCCAGTGCGATCTACTATGCATATGTTCGCCAGATAGGTGCCGGTGCCGTGGCAGCAGGTGGTGTCATCACGCTGATAAAAACCATTCCCACCATTGTTCAATCCGTAAAAGGAAGCATGGCATCGTTGAAAGCAGAAGGCGACGCATCTGCAGCTGCTGTTGCAAGAACCGATAAAGACCTGAGTTTAAAAGTGGTAGGCTTTGGTAGCCTGGGATTGGTTGCCCTGATCACCTTTCTGCCACAAATTCCCGGCGATAGCCTGGTGCAAAAATTACTGGTGGGCGTGCTCGTTCTTTTATTCGGCGCCCTATTCGTTACGGTAGCCAGCCGCATCGTAGGATTGATCGGCTCTTCAAATAGTCCGATCAGCGGCATGACCATCGCCACTGTGATGGGTACCAGTCTGATTTTTTTGGCAGTGGGCTGGACGGGTCAGGCATTTGAACCACTGGTATTGGTAGTGGGCGGCATGATCTGTATCGCTGCTGCTAACGCAGGCGCTACCTCACAAGATTTGAAAAGCGGATATATTGTAGGCGCGACGCCACGCAATCAACAGATTGCTTTGTTTGTTGGGGCCATTGTGTCTTCTATTGTAATAGGTATTACCGTAAAATTTCTGGATAAGCCCTCTACTGAAATGATGCAGCAAGGTATCCAGCATGCGATAGGTACAGAAAAATTTCCGGCGCCGCAGGCGACGTTGATGGCAACCTTGATCAAAGGAATACTTTCACAAAACCTCGACTGGCAATATGTGGTCGTGGGAATTTTCCTGGCCGTTACCATGGAATTGTGCGGCATCAAGGCACTCAGTTTTGCCATCGGAGTTTACCTCCCATTGGCCACTACATTACCCATTTTCATCGGTGGTGCCATTCGCGGAATAGTTGAAAACCGCCAGAAAAAAGAAAACAAGGAGTTGAGTCCCGAAGAGGAAGAATTGGGCAAGGGTAATTTATTTGCGACGGGATTGGTAGCGGGAGGAGCTGTGGCCGGGGTATTGATTGCCTTTTTGGCCGGCTCTGCCAGCGGAGAAAAATTCCTGGGGGCAGTGAGTACGGAACACGCAATAGTGACATCTATGGGAGAGGGGGGCTACTTCCTGCTCGGTACCGTATTTTTTGCTTTGATGGGCTGGATACTTTATCGCGTAGCAACGCGGAAGTAATGAGCGGGATAAGTAGAAAATGCCTTCACCCAGGTTTAACAGTTTCATTATCAGGGAACATTAAACGAATACCCCTGTTCAAGGTCTATTGATTAAACCGGTTATCATGCGCATTATGTTCCGTTATACCCTCTTAACCCTGCTGATGATAGCCGTAGTTCCCGGTTTCACCGGTCCCGGCAACCCGGCTGAGCGCAATCCCGTGAAGATGCCTTATCGCAAAGCGGGATTGTCACACGAACAGGCAGCTGCGCACTTACTCAGCCGTTTTGCCATGGGCGCTACCCCACAACAGGTAAAGGCAGTGGCAGACCAGGGATTGAATCAATGGTTCATTGATCAATTGAATGGCAATTTGCCCGATGAAGAAGTAGCCCGTCGATTACCCGCTGAAAATTATCCGGCCCTGACCATGAACAATGAAGCCATTGTGGCCAAATATGTGAATGCAGGTCAGGCCATTCGACTGGCTGTTAAAAACAAACTCATATCTGCCGATTCAATTGCCGAATTAGGAAAGCCGGAATACAGACAGCAATTGCAAAAATTGATGAAAGAGCAGGGACTGGAAAATCAACAGGATCTCAATCGCCAATTGCTGAATCAAAAAATTATACGGGCTGCCTATGGCACCAACCAGTTGCAGGAAGTTTTGACTGATTTTTGGTTCAACCATTTCAATGTATCACTTACCAAGGGGGCCAGTCAGCGCTATGTACTGACCTATGAACGAGATGCTATCCGCCCTAATGTAGTGGGGAATTTTTTAGATATGTTATTATCTACCGCCCGTCACCCCGCGATGCTCGAATACCTCGACAATGCCAGCAGTGTCAGCAACAACAATGAGTGGTCGAAACGCAGAGAGCAATCCATGGCGGCACAACGTTACCGCCAGCAAATGGAAAAAAGATTACAGGATACGAGTAATCCCAGACAGGCATCCGCACAACAACTCGCCAATCGATTGCGTCAGCAAGGATTGAATGAAAACTATGCCCGTGAGGTAATGGAGTTGCATACGCTGGGCGTAGATGGTGGCTATACACAGGAAGATGTTACCCAGGTAGCCCGTGCCCTGACGGGATGGTCCATCAGACCACTGACTGAAGACAATGCGGCCAATAGATTGAGACAGGCAGCAGGACCCGCAGCAGCATTGGCGGAAAGAAACAATGTCGAAATAGGGGACTTCCTTTTCCGTGCCAACCGACATGATGAAGGCGAGAAAAAGATTCTGGGAAAACAATATACCGGCAAAGACGGGTATCAGGAAGGAGTGGAAGTATTACAACAATTGGCAGAACATCCTTCCACTGCGCGGTTTATTTGTCAAAAAATCGCTGTAAGATTTGTTTGCGACTCACCCTCCGTGAACCTGGTGCAGGCCATGGCCACTACCTTCCAAAAAACAAAAGGTAATATTCGTTCCGTACTCATCACGATGGTCAATCATCCGGCTTTCTGGGAACCAACCGCTTTGAGAGATAAGGTGAAGTCCCCTTTCGAACTCGCCATCAGCGCTATTCGCGCATCACAGGCAGATGTGTTACAACCGCTGCAAATCAATAACTGGATCACCCGAATGGGACAAAGACTGTATAGTTATGCAGCTCCCACCGGCTTCCCCGACAGGGCTAATTTTTGGATCAATACCGGCTCTTTACTCAATCGCATGAATTTCGGAATCGCCTTTGCTTCCGGAAGAATTCCAGGGGTAAAAGTCAACTGGCTGGCCTTGAATAACAACCATGAGCCGGAGAGTGCTGAAGATGCCCTGCGTACTTATAGTGAGTTGCTGTTGCCACAACGCAACCAGGAAGAAAATATTCGCCGCCTCCAAGTTTTGCTGAATGATCAGCAGCTGGAAGAAAAAATCAAACAGGCAACTGCGGTTGCTAATCCTGCTAAGCCGGCAGAAGATACCATGGTCTCAACTTCCAATGAAATGGAAGAGACCACTGAAAGAAGAAGAAAACGCAGGCAGGATGCCATGAGTGACAATCGACCGATGACTACAGGAACCAATCCCTCTCCAGCATACCTGCAGCAGGTGGCCGGCATCATCATTGGTTCTCCTGAATTTCAAAGAAGGTAAACACACAAATAAATCACCAATAGATTTAACCGAATTACATGAATAAAAGAAGAGCATTTATAAAATCAGGTACCCTGGCATTGTTCGCTGCCGGATTACAGGGAGGTATTCCCGGATTCCTGGTGCGTGCAGCAGGTTCACCTATTCGTGTTGCCTCCTCCGGCAAGAAAAAGACATTGGTATGTATTTTTCAGCGGGGTGCGATGGATGGACTCATGGCAGTTACACCTTTCACTGACCCTGCGCTAAAAAATCTTCGTCCGGGACTGTTCATGAGTCCGGCAGAAAAAGAGGGCAAGCTGATGGACCTGGATGGCAGTTTTGGTATGCACCCTGCTATGCAATCCCTGTTTCCTTTTTTTACTGATGGACGTTTGGCGGTGGTGCACGGAGTGGGTAGTCCCAACAATACCCGCAGCCATTTTGATGCACAGGACTATATGGAGTCGGGCACACCCTTTAGTAAAAGCACTTCCAGTGGGTGGCTGAATAGAACGGCAGGTCAGCTTACAACGACCGCTGCTCCCTTTCGCGCAGTGAGTCTTACTTCAGCTCTGCCCAGAAGTTTGTATGGTGAACAAGAGGCATTAGCGATTAATAACTTGCAGGAGTTTGCTTTGCAGGTACGAGGCAATCCCCTGGCAACGAAAATGACGGCCGGCTCTTTCGAGCAATTATATGATGTAACCACCAGTGAGTTACTCAACAAGACGGCGAAGGAAAGTTTTGATGCCATGAAACAACTGCGGGAAGCAGGAAAAAACAGTTATCCCGTTACCCCCGGCGTTGTGTATCCCAACAGTGCGCTGGGCAATTCATTGAAGCAGATTGCAGTATTGATCAAAATGAATATCGGACTTGAACTGGCATTTGCAGAAAGCGGTGGCTGGGATACCCATTTTAACCAAGGAACACTGAATGGGGCCTTTGCCCGCAACCTCAAAGATTTCAGTGACAGCATCGCAGCATTCTGGCAGGATCTTGCCGCACACCAGGAGGAGGTTACTGTAATGACCATGACAGAGTTTGGCAGAACGGTGCACCAAAATGGTACAGGGGGAACGGATCATGGAAGGGCTAGTTGTTTGTGGGTATTGGGGAATGATGTGAAGGGAGGTCAGGTCTATCAGCAGATGAAATCGCTCAGCAAGGAGAACCTGGAGGATGGAAGAGACGTACCTGTCACCACCGATTTTCGATCAGTATTCAGTGCTGTGGCCGGTAAACATTTGTCTTTAGCTACACCGGCAGCACTCTTCCCGGGTTGGGAGGGTAAGTCGTTGGAAATCATGCGAGGTTAAACAAGATAAGTGCCGCACGGTTTTCTTTCTTATTTTTAAGGAAGAATTCAGTATATGCGTTGGCGCTCCCTTAAATATATATCTCCTTTTATTCTGTTTATTCTTGCCTTCATTGCTTTCAGCAATCAGGGCTGGTATTGCTATCTCCCGCTCGCTTTTACATTTGGGTTCATTCCACTGATGGAATTATTGATCAGGCCATCAGACAAAAATCTATCGGCAGCAGAAGAAGAGATGGTGAAGGCAGATAAGCAGTATGACTTCCTCTTGTATGAAACGGTCGTTATGCAATATGCGGCCCTGATATATTTTTTGGTTTCTCTCACCGAGACGGATATTAGCTTTGCCACCCTGGCGGGACGCGTGATTTCAATGGGGTTGCTTTGTGGCATTTTTGGAATCAATGTCGGACATGAATTGGGCCATCGCCACGAACGTCTTGAGCAGTTCATGGCCAAAATGCTTTTGCTAACATCACAGTACATGCATTTTTTTGTTGAACACAACAAGGGGCACCATAAAAATGTGGCTACGCCATTTGATCCGGCTTCTGCCCGCTATGGCGAGAGTCTGTATGCGTTTTATCCCCGCACCATCATTGGTTCTTATCTCAGTGCCTGGCACATTGCGGCAGATGCCTGTAAGAAGAAAGGCAAAAAAGTAGTGAGCTGGCACAATGAGATGATCAGGTATACGCTGGTGCAACTGACGATGCTGGGGATTATTTTATATTTTTTCGGACTGACCATTTTGCTTGCTTATTCTGTTGCGGCGCTCATCGGTATTCTGTTGTTGGAATCAGTGAATTACATTGAGCATTATGGGTTACAGCGAAAAGAAACTACGCCCGGAAGTTTTGAACGGCCACAGCCCTGGCATAGCTGGAACAGCAATCATGTATTGGGCAGGATAATGTTGTTTGAACTCAGCAGACACAGTGACCATCATTATTTAGCCAGCAGAAAATACCAGCTATTGCGGCACATGGAAGGGGCGCCGCAGATGCCGACGGGTTATCCCGGGATGTTGATACTGGCGCATTTTCCGCCCCTGTTCTTCAAGGTGATGCATCCTGCCATCAGCAAGCTGGAATCGCAGCGGGCAGCCTCATAATTTTCCTTTCATGATTTCTTCTACCACACCCGGATCGAGCAGGGTGGTAGTGTCACCGAGGTTTTCAGTTTCTCCTTCAGCAATCTTCCGCAGAATGCGCCGCATGATTTTACCGCTTCTGGTTTTCGGCAATCCGCTCACCAATTGAATCTTATCGGGTTTAGCGATGGGGCCGATGACGCGGGTTACTGTTTGCAGCATATCATTTCGAATGAGGTCATCAGAGCCATGTGCATGGGGGTCGTGTGAGCCCTGGTAAATCACAAAGGCGTAAATGCCCTGGCCTTTAACAGGATGAGGGAAACCCACGACAGCACTCTCAACTACACCTGTATGCATGTTGATGGCATTTTCCACTTCGGCTGTCCCGATGCGATGGCCGCTCACGTTGAGTACGTCATCAACTCTGCCGGTGATGCGATAGAAACCATCTTTGTCCCGCAGTGCTCCATCGCCGGTGAAATACAATCCCGGGTAAGTGGCAAAATAATTTTGACGACAACGTTCATGGTCGCCATAGGTAGTGCGTAAGATGGAAGGCCAGGGGGCTTTGATGCAGAGGTTACCGGAAATCGTTTCATCGCCCACGGCAGTTTTTTCATTTCCGTTTTCATCTACCAATAGAAGTTGAACACCTGGTAGGGGAAGGGTGGCCCAGCTGGGTTTGGCGGGTGTGATGCCTGCCAGGTTGCTGATGAGGCAACCACCGGTTTCGGTCTGCCACCAGGTATCCACGATGGGGCATTTTTTCTTCCCCACATGTTCATCGTACCAGTGCCATGCTTCTTCGTTGATGGGTTCACCTACGGTTCCAAGCACTTGCAGTGATGAAAGGTCTTTTCCGTGCAAGGGTTCTTGGCCGAAACCCATTAAGCTACGGATGGCGGTAGGGGCTGTATAAAATATATTGACACGATATTTATCAATGATATCCCAGAATCTTCCTGCATCGGGCCAGGTAGGGATGCCTTCAAACATCAGTGTGGTAGCGCCGGCACTCAGTGGGCCGTACAGGATATAGCTGTGGCCGGTAATCCATCCGATGTCGGCGGTGCAGAAATGAATCTGACCGGTTTTATATTGAAAGACATTTACAAAAGTGTAGTTGGCATAGATCATGTATCCGCCGCAGGCGTGCACTACCCCTTTGGGTTTACCGGTAGATCCTGAGGTATAGAGAATGAAGAGAGGATCTTCCGCTTCCATTTCTTCTGCCAGGGTTGCTGCTT